>Ga0194125_10000715_pt1 | contig 56340 bp, 51 predicted proteins | sample TA2KigC250mmetaG_FD_148626 | JGI IMG/M metagenome (GOLD analysis project Ga0194125, IMG submission 148626) | Freshwater microbial communities from Lake Tanganyika, Tanzania - TA2015034 Kigoma Deep Cast 250m | ecosystem: Environmental > Aquatic > Freshwater > Lake | place: Tanzania: Lake...
ATCCCTTCGGCGGGAGTGGTGTTTGCTTCGTTCTGCTGCTTTTTTATCTTGGCGACGACGGACAATTTCTCGCCACGTTCGGTTGGTCTTTCGTTTTCGCATGGTATCAACCTCCTATCGGAGGTTAGACTGATTTAATGGAGACGGAGGTTGATTCCTATCTGATGCGGCTTCTCACGGGTTTAGTGATAGTACACTCTTTTCTGCACAAGGGTAGCATTGTCGATATCAATCTGGGCGACCAAATTAGCAAAGAAATGACGGTCATGTTTTCTGACCTGCGTGGCTTCACGACGATTTCCGAAACGATGACACCTCAAGAGAACTTCGATTTTGTCAATTCCTATCTCAAGCGTGTCAGTCCGGTCATCCGGGAGCATCAGGGATTCATTGTCAAATACCTGGGGGACGGTATCATGTCAGTCTTCCCGGAACGAGCCGACGATGCGCTCCAGGCGGCCATTGAGACACTTAACCGAGTCGCAGAATACAACGCCTACCGGGAAACACGTGGTCGCCTTCCCCTCCAGGTGGGAATCGGTGTGCATACTGGGTACATGATGGTGGGCATAGTTGGGGAAGCGCATCGGATGCAAGGCGATGCTTTTTCAGATGATGTGAACTTGACCTCCCGTCTGGAAGGGTTGACGAAATTCTACCAGGTTTCTTGCATCATCACCGCGGAAACCTACCAACGTTTGGCCAACCCAGGCGAATACAATATCCGCTTTCTGGATAGGGTCAGGGTAAAAGGGAAAAACGAAGCGGTCGAACTGTATGAGGTTTTTGACGCCGATTCGCCGGACTTACGGGCGCTCAAGCGGGAGACGCAAGACGACTTGGCTGAAGCGCAACGATTATATTACGCGCAACAGTTTGACGCGGCGCAGGTACAACTTTTCAAAGTGCTTCAGCGTAGCCCGAAAGACAAAGTTGCCTGGCATTATCTGGGACAAGCGACACGCTGTCTGGAAGCGGGAGTGGAGGAAAACTGGGCCGGCGTGACAGTGATGACGGAGAAATGAATCTGGCATTTCTGCCGAGGTAATATTGGGTGCTGGGGCGTTGGGGCACTGGAGCATTGGAGCATTGAACAATATCACCATCATTTCTGAGGAGGAGGTCATATAACTGGCTGTGAAGTACCATTGGGAACTTGAAGTGTTCGCAAGGCTCACCGACGCCAAAGGCTTACGGTATAAACTTGCCCGTGAAGGTCGGCAGAAGGTTTTTGAGCTGTCCAAAGCGTTTCCTAAAGAGGAGATGTATTCTCTCACCGATTAAGTCAGACAATCCTCTCGCTCTGTGTGCGCTCACATCGCGGAAGCATGGGGACGGAGACCATATCGTGCTGATTTTGTCAACAAGCTAAATATGTCTGAAAGTGAAGCAAGAGAGACACAATGCTGGATTGAAACAGCAGTTGAATGTGAACACTTGACCAGAGATGTTGGTCAAGATGTTTATAAGCTTTATGACCGCATCATAGGAAAACTTGTTGAGATGCAAACGAACCCTGAACCTTGGTTAATCAAACGTTAAAAGGAAGCCGTATTGGAGCTTTTATCAACACCCCAGTGCCCCAATGCCCCAATGCTCCAATGCCCTCTTATGACCGGAGGTAAAAATGCTGTCGAAATCTCTTCGCCAACAAATACTTAGTTCTGTTTTTCGGATTAACCCCGGCGAGGGTTTCAGAGTGGGGCTTATGCTACTCTACTCAATTTCCGCGGTGGGTGGGGTGGTCATCACAGGCAAATTATTGAGCCGCGCCTTATTTTTGAGCGCATTACCCCCGTCCGCAGTCCTCTTCAAGTTTATCTTGCCCCCGATATTCCTGGCGCCTGTTATCCTAATCTACACAAGAGTCGCCGGGCGTATCCAGCGCGACCAATCTATCCTTGCTGTCAACGCTTTGGTACTTATCGGGGTGTTGTCTTTTCGGCTGTTGCTTAATACCCCTTTGGAGAACCACTTTGCGGTTTTGTGCGCCCTGTTTGTGTTCTTCGACGTTATTAGCAGTCTGGTCATGATTCAGTTCTGGACTTTTGCCGGTGACATCTTCAACCCGCGGGAAGCAAAGCGATTGTTCGGTCTGATTGCGGGCGGCGGTACTATCGCAAGTATTCTATTTGGCGCGGCACTCAGTTCAGTTGCTACATCAGTTGCTCCTAAGAATCTGATTTTTGTGGTACTCTTCAGTTTGCTGGTTTGTGTCTTCTGTGTTCGGGTTCTCGGCAGGAAATATCGGAAGATGCTAAAATCTCAAAACGTCACGTCTCAAGAAACGCAGGTCTCTAAAAGGCACCGGATTGTAGACGATTTACAGGAAGTGATGCGTACCCCGCTCATGCTCTCAATGAGTGGCATCATTGTTATCCTCGCGCTGGTTAGCAGTATTACCGATTATCAGTTGGACCTTGCGCTGCAGTCGGGGTACGGTACCGATAGCCGGGGAATGGTCGTCTTTTTGAGCCATTTTCGCTTGTGGACGGGTATCGCCGCCGGATTGCTGCAATTTTTCTTAGCTGTTCGTCTGCTCGAGCGCTTTGGTGTCCTCACAGCATTGTTGTTATTGCCGATTGCCATTGGGTTCAGTTCGACAGCGATTCTCATCACGGGTGGGCTGTTCTGGGTGGTGATTCTCCCACGAGCATGTGATTTCGTGTTGAAATATACTATCAATGACCCGGCTTTCAATCTGCTCTATCTGCCGGTGAGCCCTCAAATGCGCGCTAAAGCCAGGGCGATTCTCGATGGCATCATTGTTCCTCCGGCTGTAAGTCTTCTTGGCATTTCATTCTTGTTTGCCAATAAGATTCCGGGCGTCACTATCGTTCGCTGGCCATTCCCGGTGTTTGTCTTCATCGGCATGTGGATATTTTTGCTCATTCGTGTCTCCCGGCAATACGTTTTTGCACTCTCTGACAGTATTCGACTGCGTCGTTTCGACCCGGATGTAGAAATCATGGAACTCTCCGACGAGAGCAAAAGAGTGCTTATCAACACCTTGCAGCACGCCGATAGTATGCAGGCGCTTCATGCGCTAACACTGTTACCTCGTGTTCACAACGTCGATTGGAATCCCTACGTCGCAGAATTGCTTGACCATGAAAGTCCAGAGGTGAGAATCTTAGCAATGGAGTACCTGGGTGAGCATGCCGCGGCAACTTATGCTGAACGTGTCCGGCAGCAGTTCAACTATCCAGACCAGAGGGTGCGCGCAACGGCAATTCAGACGTTATGTGCGCTGCATGGTCAAAAAGCCATCAAGGAGGTCATTGGGTTTCTGCATGATTCCAGCCCTCACATTAGGGGGGCAACTGTCATCGGTCTCATCAAACATGGCGGTTTGGACGGATTCCTCCATGCTGGCGAACAACTCAGGGCGTTGCTCGACAGTCCAGAACCTCGTGGGCGTTTGGAGGGCGCACGAGTCCTAGGGGCGCTTGGTGTGAAGAGCTTTTACCAGCCATTGATGGACCTCCTTGAGGATGACAATATCGAGGTTCAGATTAGCGCCATCCGCGCCGCCGCGCAAATCCGAGCGCCGGAACTCATTCCCGCCCTGTTGCGCAAGCTTTCATCGGCGCGCACCAGACCGTATGCCACGGAGGCGATTGGCAGTTTAGTTTCTAAACTGCTGAACTCACAATGTACGGCGGCGAAGCTTTCCGACCTCGAAGCGCTGTTGGATGACGCGAACCAGCCCATTGCTGTTCACCAGCAGTTAATTTCTATCCTGCAACAGCAGGATTCCCCACAAGCGGTGCAGATACTGGCGAAGTACCTCGACGCCGATGAAGATGAACTCCGCACCTGGATTTATCAGGCGTTGTTGAATCTGAGGACACCGACGCCTATCGCCCCCCCTCTATCCCCCCGCACGCGGGGGGAGGCACGGCGGACGAATGGCATTCCGTTGTCAATTGAAACGAAACGTTTTCGTGAAGCGCTTCATAAGGAATTTCAGATTGCCTATGCGCTTGAAGTACTGCGGAGTGACGTTGGGATGAATGATACCGACCTGTTGCTGTACGAGGTCATCGAACGCCAGAAAAAGCAAGCAGTTGAGCGCATCCTGTCATTGATTGCGCTATTATACCCCAATCTTCCGGTTGATTCGGTGCGCGCCTCTTTGGCGAAATCTGATAGCCGATTGCGGGCGACGGCAATTGAGTTAGTTGATAATATTGCCGACAGTGAAGTCAAGGTATTCATCCTCCCGCTTATAGGTTCGTCTTCTGATGAAAAACTTACGGTAGCCAGAAGGAGACTCGGACTGAAAAACCGGTCTCTGACAGAGCGACTTGAGGAACTCGCACATCACACCGACATCTGGCTAAGCACTTGTGTTCTCTATTCGATTGGCGCGCATAAACTGACGGAACTCGCGCCGATTATCGAAACTGCGCTCGCCGCAGAATATCCTTTAGTGCGAGAGACAGCAGTGGATGCATTCCGTCATCTATATCCCTCGGAACGCAACGGTGAAAAATTACTTGCGTTCGGACTACAAGGAGTTCACATTATGGCTTTGTCAACAATTGAGAAAGTCCTCTTTCTCAAAACTGTTCCTCTCTTCAAGCAGATTTCAGGCGAAGAGCTGGTCGAAATGGTACCGATTGTCCACGAAGTCCGATTTGGCCGTGGCGAGACCATTATGAAACAAGGTGATGAAGGGGATTGCCTGTACATCATTGTTGAAGGTGAAGTCGCAATCAAGGTCGATGGCGAGGAAAAAGCGATAAGAGCAAGAGGGGACATCCTCGGCGAGTTGGCTGTGCTTTCGGAACAGCCGCGTACAGCGGACGGCATCGCACAGACGGATATTATCGCGCTCCGAATCGACAAGGCAGACTTCTGGGAATTAATGAGTGAACGACCAGAAATCACGATTGGCGTCATGAAGGTTCTCGTGAGCCGTTATTTGTGAAGCCGAGGTGTCTGATACAGCATGTTTCAAATTTTTGTTTCAGAAATATGTTTACATTGCGGCGGATGGTAATTGGGCAAGATGGCAAGACGGCAAGATGGCTAATAGTTCTTTGCCCCCTTGCCTCCTTGCCCTCTTGCCACTTGGTCAACTAATTTTTTAGAATTGGCTTTGAAAGGATTCTTATGAAACCGAAACTGTATCTCCTTGTTTCTTTTTGTTTTTTACTGGTTGCTGGCTGTGGAAGTCAAGATGAGGCAGAAGAACAGCAAAAAGAGCTCCGATATTACATCGAACAGTTGCGCGCGCAGGATATGTTTTTAAGCACTGAAGCGGCTTTTAAGTTGGCTGACATTGGTGAACCGGCGGTCCCTCTGTTGATTGAGGCCTTGAGTGATGAAAACTGGCAGGTCCGTCTCAACGCCGCCGTTGCATTAGGGCAGATTGGTGACTCGGCGGCAGTTCCGGCATTGATAGCGGCGTTGAACGATGAAGCCTGGGAAGTCCGTGCCAATGCGACCGTTGCGTTGGGCAAAATGGGTCAAACGGTAGTTCCTGCCTTGATTGCCGCCTTAAAAGACCAGGACGCGCCAGTGCGACGCAACGCTGCCAGAGCGTTGGGCGATATTGGCGACCCGACCGCGGTGCCGGCATTGATAGAAATTTTGAATGACGAGGATGGGGAAGTTCGTGGGAGTGCTGCCGTGGCGCTGGGTGAAATGGGCCCGGTGGCAGTCCCAGCTTTGGCCGCGGCGTTGAAGGATGAAAATGAAGCTGTTGGGGCCATGGCGACCTGGGCTTTGCAACTCATCGGAACCCCTGAAGCCTTGAGAGCGGTCAAGGAAAATGAAGCCCAAAAAGCAGCAGAAATAGATGAGAAGTGAAAAAAGTGCCTACGAGTGTCTAAAGTTGGCCATTCATCTCCACGCACAACCCCCCGTTGGTTTCGATACGGGCTTCGGGTTTCGATACAGCTTTTCAAGCCGACTCAACCCGGCGGGTAAAGGGGATTAAGGGGGACGGCGGGAGCTTTCTTGCCTTTTATTTGTAAAATTCTTTTACGAAAGGACAGGTTTCTTTAACTATCTCCAGAAAGGAAAGCAATGTTCGAACATACAAATATCAAATCTATAAACATGACATTCCGCAGTAAATTTACAAGTTCTTGTTTTTGCCGTTTTGTTTGCCCACAAAAGTTGAGCCAAAAGCAAAGCTTATGGACGAAACCTAAAACCAGACAACCTCTCTTTTGCATCGGCATGATGCTTCTGGTGGTCTTCACACTCGGCTCGACTGTCTCTGCACAAGTCACTTCCCCAGAAGACGTTTTAGAACATCGTGAGAATGCAGCAGATACTGTGAATCCGTCATCTGCAAAATCTGTTTGCTTCATTCAGTCCCCTTATAGGTCACTGGAGAACAACCGCCAGTTCATCAATACTGTGGTTTTACGCACGCTTCTGCCGATGGGTTATGTCGAAAAACAACCGACAGATGAGAACCCAATGATGAAGCAGCCCTCCAATGTGCAGTTGTATCGCTACTTTGTCAAGCCGCTTAAAAACGGCAGCGGCAGAGACATTGAATTGTTTGTCGCGATTTATCCACAAGCAGGCGAGGATACGGGGACCGAAAATACAGCTAAAGGGTCTTACGAAATCTACGCCTATGGTTTAGAATATGACGCTGACGGCGGGCAGCGCCCCAATCCTGATATCGCCACTATTGAGGCCAGTCTGCAAACCCTCGTCGATAAGTCAGCAATAGAGTATGTCGGCTATGAAGTCTATCAGCTCAGCTACATTCAAAGTGATAGCGCTCTGGCTCTGCTGAAAGCCCTGGGCTATACCACCATTGAATATAATCAACAGCCCGGAGAAAAGGATGACGAGAAAATCTATCATATTGTCGAAGCAAAAGGCCAGTTGAAAATGCCTGTTATCGTCAAGATTCTTGACCCCGCGACAACCACATTTATCGTAGGTAAACCTGGAGAAGATAATTCGAAAAAAGAGGTGGACTTAAAGACAACGTTTTATCTCGGTGGAACGGTCTTGAAGGAGAAAACATCAGGAGAACCCCAACAACGGCTCTTGATTCTCTATGATAAAAGGGCTCTTGATACCCTCCAGGTACTTCTGAACATTCTGCAAGAGAAGATTGACAAACCGGCGAAGCAGGTTATTATTGAGGCCATGGTTATTGAGTTGAATACCGACAAAAAAAGTGAGTTAGGCGTTGCCTTTACGGCAGACAAGGGCAAATATCAAATTCTGGCTCAACAAGCGATTCCAGAGACCACGACCATAAAACCCTTTACCTTTGCGTTTGATAAAAATGCTGCCGATGCTCTACTCTTATTCCAAAGCAAACTTGAAGCCCTGGTCGAAACGGGTAACGCCAAAGTGTTATCCAATCCTTCCGTCCTGGTTTTAGACGGGAGGCAGGCACGCATCCAGGTGGGGCAGCAGGTGCCTGTCGTCCGTTCAAATACCACCGCTGAGGGCATTATTCGGGCCGTCGAATACATTCCCATCGGTATCGTCCTAAACCTTCGCCCGCGGATTAATCAGGACAACACCGAAATCACCATGCAGGTGGAAACCGTTGTCAGCGCTATCCAGGAGATTCGTGGCGCCGCTGATGTCTTTTTCGCCCCGACCATTGATAGCCGTGAAGTACAAACCTTCGTCCGGGTTGCCAATAATACCCCGTTTATCGTTGGAGGGTTAATCGCGACAACAGCTAAGAAAAGCACCGCGGGTATCCCGATTTTGTCTCAAATTCCTCTGCTGGGCGTTCCGTTCCGTCGCAAGAAAACGGACAACATCCAGAAAGAGGTCATCGTGGTGCTGACCCCTCATGTGGTACCAATCGAGGAGAAAAACTTCAGCTACGCTATCCCGAAAGACTCCGAGATGTTCGACTCATTCGGCTACCACCTCTTTCGTAATGCTTACCGCATCCGGCGGGACGATGTTTTCGACCTTTCATTTCTCTCCGAAAACCGAGTCTACCAGGAACTGGTCGAAGCGGCCGAGGCCGCGGTTAAAAAAGCCCCCAGACTCCAACGCGAAGAAAAGATTCGCTCAATATTGAAGCAGAACATTCCAGGCGAAGAGGTCATGGTGCGGCGTATGCTTTGGGAAATAATCGTCTACAAGCTGCGCTACCATCAATATATAGACATGGATAAGATTATCTTCTTTGAGGATTTGCCCGATGACCCGAATGGCCTGATGTTGACGTATTTGAGTGAAAAGCTTTCTCGATTTGATAAACAAACAGATAAAAACCAAACGCTGGCGTTAATCTTTGATGCCAATCCTGGTGGTTCTCTTGAAACTCTCAGTCGGAGCGCCCTCGAATCAAAACGGCTGTTTGTTCAACCAAAAGCCACGGTTGTTTATGATGTCCTACCCACCCCCGGCCCCTCCCAAGAGGGGAGCGGTGAGACATACATGCAACGGTTAGCGCGCTTAAACCAGCGGCAGCCTGACGGTACACCCGATAAGTGGACGATGCTCCTCACGAAGGCGCCACTCCGGATTAAACCTGTTGACGAAATCCTTCCCGGAGTGCTGGTATTGAAACGTGTTCTTGAGCTTAACAAGAGTAGTCTCCCGCTTACGCTTCGAGACTTCAAGCCTGGCCAGCAGATTCTTTTTCCAACGGAACAAGATATTCGGACCAATTATCATGTGATAGATGGCAAGGTCGCCCAGTTATTCTACGAAGTGATTCTCTATTATCCTGCTTTTGAAGAAACCTTCAAATACGAGGTCAAGCGTATTTATGAGAGACTCGACAATAACACCCCAAATTAAATCGAATGACGAAGTACGAATTACAAGTGGCGAATTGAATTGTAAGGGGATTTGAACCTATACACATGATATAATATCTATCCACAAGTGGGCTGCGGATGGAATTGGCATAGGAAATGTCGGGGCGATAATAATGGTGAAATCAGATAAAGTGGAGGGCGCAAAGAAACTTATCAGCGAAAATTAACTACAAAAGATAATCATTAACAGAAAGGTGAACACGATGAGTCATGAAAAAACTTTTGGATTGATGAGCCTACATTTTGAGCCAGACCAATCTTCCTGGTCGATTCGTTTTAGCGAACCGGAGATAATGGTCTCCAATATGAAGGCTACCTTGACCGTAAATGGCGAGCCATTCACTTGGGAGCTTTCGGAAGAGCCACCTGCATCAGCCATTGAGGATGTTCTGGGACATGCTATTGAGACAACCTTTGTTGGCGTCGTGCCGAAATTGGATGTTAAGGTAACTCTGCGTCTGCGATGTTATGCCTGTCCTGAACGAAGTGGAACTTCGCGAAGGAACAGTAAACCGTTGATAGGAATGTCATCAACGATTGAAAATGCGGGAAGTCAGCAGGTGAGGCTTGGCGATTTTGTCCTCACTGACGGAGCAAAGCTTGACCTTGGCGGTAGCCACAAAAAAGTTCGCGCACACATTGCCCGAGGCATTGCGCATCCTGTTGTTGTTCCAGTTGTAGAAGAGGGCGATAAGCCTTTGCATGTGAACAGCAATGGCATGATAACTCTCGCTAACTCATCGACAGGCAAGGCTTTTACGATGGGATTTATAACTGGAGAACGCCACCGTCCCATCGTATCGGTTCGATATATGCCAGATACGGATGAAATAGAGATAGAAGGGATAGCGCGTTTTAACGGAAAAGTTCTCTCTCCTGGGGAGAGCGTAAAAACCGATGAACTTATTCTGCAAGCAAGCGATGACCCGCTTCTATCTTTGGAAGCGTATGGTGATTTGTTGGCGAAAACGCATTCTCCTAAGCAAACACCCGCGGCTATCGGTTGGTGTTCCTGGTATGCGATACGATTACCAATTAGCCATAGCTTCACGATGGATAACGCTCGAATAGTAACAGAACGATTCCGCAAACTGGGCATGAATATTATGCTGCTTGACCACGGCTGGCAGGAAGGTGATATCTGCGGCGATTGGAAAATTGACCCAAAAGATTTCCCAGGCGGTTTGTCCGCGCTTGCCAAAGACCTGGAAAATCTTGGTCTTGAGCTTGGTATCTGGATTGCGCCGACGGATATCGCTGAAACTTCGCAACTTTTCCAGAATCATCCCGATTGGATGCTCAGAGACGCCAATGGCAAACCACAATCCACCTGGCGCTGGTTCTGGGAGCCGAAGCCATTGCAATACCAGCTTGATGCGACGCAACGGGATGCATACCACTATATCGTAAATACATTTCGGCACTTGAGAGAAGCAGGGGCAACCTATTTTAAAATTGATTTCATCGCAGGATGCGCAGGTGAAAATCTTTATCCAAAGGACCCCAAAACTGTGCGCGGTTGGACGCCGCTACGGCAGGCGATGTTAGCCATCCGCGAAGGCGCTGGGCCGGATGCCTACATCCGTTACTGCCAGACGCCTCCGCTGCTCTCGACAGGCGTAGCAGACGGAGTATTCGCGACCAATGACACTCTCGACGCGGGAGCAAGCACCTGGAATACTTTGCGTGAGGTGTTTCGGATGTCGGCGGCGCAGTATTATCTTCATAGGCTCCCCTCTTGGGAGGGGACGGGGGTGGGTAAGCTTTACAATCATGACGCCTGTGATTTGTCCGTAAGAGCAGACGCAGGCACGGAAGAATGCCGACTCCGCGTTATGATGCTCGCATTCTCAGGCTCCAGCATTCTCTTTTCCGATGATTTAACGCGCTTACCCGAGGAGCGGATTGTGATGATGCAACAGTGTATTCCAGGATTTCCCAAAGCTGCCTGTCCGCTGAATCTTTTCACTGGCAAAATGCCGGACATCTGGCATCTACACTGCGCCGCTGGTTTCCCCCCTCCCCCGGAGGGGGCAGGGGGTGGGTTAGAATGGGATTTGCTGGCGCTGTTCAATTTCGATGAAACTCAACGAGGAATTACTGTATCCTTGAGGGACATTGGCCTGTCTTCTGGCACTCGATGTTTAATTAGAGAATTTTGGACGGAACAATTCATCGGCGAATTTACCGCATCCTTCACTGCCGTCGTGCCTGGGCTTGCCGCGCGCCTATATTCTATCTGGCCATCTGGAACTGATAGACCGCAATATGTTGGGACGAATCTCCATTTATCTCAAGGAGAAGCGGAATTGGCATCGCTAAACTGGGATGAAACCGCGAGGAAGCTGTCGGGTACCTTCCAGCGTGCTGAAGGCATTCGCGGACGCGCCTATTTCCATATCCCACCTTCCTTCCAAATCCAACAGGCTTCACATCCTGTCTATCGTCAAAATGGTGGGCTTATGGCAATGGAACTATCATTCACACAACCGCGTTTGGATTGGGAGTTGCAATTTCATGAAATGTGATATAATTGGGCATGTTTCAAATTTTCCGCCGGATTGAGCTTGTCGAAATCTCAAAAATTAGTTGACTGTACGTGAAACGTGTTGCGTATTGCGTTTTGCGAAAAAATTACTGATTGCTTTGCTTCGTCGTTCCTCCTCGCAACGCCTCGCAACGAAACACGAAACACGTAACACGTAACACGTATTGAAATGTACCCACCCCTACCCCTCCAAGGAGGGGACTATTTTCTGAAACATGCCTATAATCGTAGTATATTCGAGGAGGAAAAGATGACATTAAAAGCAGGAGTAGCTAAAGTAGACATCACCCCGCCTGTAGGCGTATATCTGGCAGGTGGGTTACGGAAGCGAGTAGCTGAAACTGTAGGCACTCCACTTTATGCGAAAGCGTTAGTTTTAGATAATGGCTCAACGCAAATCGGATTGCTTGCGTTAGACCTGTTGGTTATAGAGAAGGAAACGATTGCTTCCGCGGGAGAACTCATTAAAGCGCAAACAGGGATGAATATAGAAAATATTATGGTAAGCGCTAGCCATACCCACAGCGGACCCTACACATCCACAAATATTTTTGATGGCGAGGAAGGGATAGACGAGATTTGGTTTTCCGCGTTGCCCAGCAAAATGGCAGAAGCTGTTTCTTCAGCATACCGTTCTTTGAAAGAGGCCAAAGTTGGCGCGGGTTCGGGATGCGAGAAAAGCATCTCACACAATCGTCGTATGAAAATGAACGACGGTACAGCGTGGAATGATTGGCTGAGGCCACCGCAAGACCACATTGTCGGTGTTTGCGGCCCAATTGACCCTGAAGTGGGAGTGCTTAAAGTGGAGAATATGGATGGCTCAACACTAAGCGCTATTATTAATTTCTCCTGCCATAACAACGCTGGTGGTATTGGCGGCATCTCCGCTGATTTTGCTAAGTACGCTACGGAAGTGATTGAAAAGGTAGAAGGTGGTAAATCCGTCGCGCTTTTTATGCCAGGCGCATGTGGAAACATTGGCGCAGGTGGGGTACAATCAGGCGCTCAAAAAGTGGGGAAAATACTTGGCGCAGAAGCGTTGAAGATACTTGTGAAAACTTCAACTGTCGAAGATGTGAAGCTATTGACTACCCGTCGGGAAATTGACCTGCCTTTGCGAAAATTTGACTGGCAATTGGATGAGATTCGCAAGATCTGGCCCAGCGGCGAAGACGTTTTCAGAAAAGAGCTGGAATTTCTCAAACAAGTCAAGGAAGACCATATATCCACATATATTCAAGTAATTGCCATTGGCGACACGGCCTTCGTATCCGTGCCTGGAGAAATGTTCGTCGAGTTGGGCTTGGAGATTAAACGCAAGTCGCCTTTTGAACGTACCTTTGTCGTTGAACTTGCAAATGATTATGTCGGATACATCCCGACGCGAGTCGCTTTTGAAGAAGGTGGCTATGAAACGCTAAACGCCAGGTCCAGCAAAGTTGCCCCAGAAACAGGGGAGATAGTTGTCGAAAACGCGCTTAGCATGCTGGAGAATATTAAAACCTCATAAATTTAGGCATGTTTCAGAAAATAGTCCCCCCCCATACGCATTAAGTTAAGGGTTGTAAAGAGGAAAGCACCTGTGTTATCAGGTCTGTTATCATCCCATCCATCATGATAACAAGGAGCTTTCCGATGGCAATTATATCACAAGTAGCTTTGGCAATGCAACTGGTTTTAACCGAAACCGCCGACCAATTGGCGCAAGAAACTGGACTAATCAAACGTCAACGGAAACTTAGTGGCGCCAGTTTCGCTCAAACACTGGTGTTTGGCTGGCGTTCTAACCCAGAGGCGACGCTGGACGAACGAGCGCAAACCGCAACAGCTATTGGCGTTCTTCTGACGCCAGAAGCAGTAGTTCAACGGTTTACTGAAGCTGCGTCGCGGTTCCTCCAGCGAATATTGGACGCTTCCATACAGCAGGTGATAAGTGCCAAGCCGGTTGCCATCGAAGTACTAAAACGTTTTTGTGGAGTAGATCTGCTGGACAGTTCAATTGTCACTCGCCCTGATGAGCTTGCCGCGGTCTGGCACGGTTGTGGTGGCTCAGAAAAAAACAGTTCGGCTTCGGTCACATTGTCCGTCAGTTGGAATCTGACTTGCGGCGACAGAGGCTTGCACCTGGAAAACGGTTGCACACAGGATAAAAGCTCTCCACTGGCGACTGAATCGCTGCCGGTTGGTGCTTTACGTCTCGCGGCTTGGGGGTACTTTTCTCGGCCTGGATTGGCGCCAATGTCTTGTTGCCAGCATAATCGACTATGCTGGCAACAAAAATAATGAGCGAAGCTGGCTTCTATTGGTTGACCCGCGTCAAGGTACAAGGCACGCTTACTTGCGATGCTAACTCACAAGTGAAACGGTATGAACTCTATCAGTTTCTCCAATCTTTTTGTCCGTTTCGACAAGAACTTTCGGAATGGGTGTCGAAACGGACAAGACAATCTCAAGGCGCCAATGGCATAGATGTCAACGTCCGGTGGGGCAAAACTGAGAAGCTACCATGCCGCTTGCTTGCGGTTCGTGTGCCGCAAGAGGTTGCTCACCAACGGCATCGTCAACTCCGCGCCCGGCTCCAGGAAAAAGGGAAGACTCCGAGCCAACGACAACTACAGATGGCTGATGGGACTGTTTTGGCCACCAATGTTGAGGAGCACTTGCTATCTCTTTACGCGGCCATTGCTCTTCTTCGGCTTCGCTGGCAAATCAAGTTGCTCTTTAAATTGTGGAAGCAACACGGGCGTCTTGACCAGCGCTTGGGAGAATCCGGCTAGAAGTCTTGTCAAAGCCGTCAAGACGATACGTCGTCATGCCATGCAGGTTGCTTGTGCCGTTGCTTCAGGACAGTTACATCAGTTGATTGAAGTGTGCCAGATTATTGCCTCCTATTTAGCCACGGGAGGTCGGATGAACAAGCGAAAGAAGGAACCAAATTCCTATCAACTCCTATTAGCACTGGAAGAAAAACCTTAACTTAATGCCTATGGGGTTGTTCCTCAGTGTCCCCATACGTATCAACTTAAGACCATTTCGTGTGTAATTACCATTGTTCCTCCTCCTTGACGGGGGAGGCTAGGTGGGGGTGAAAGCGATTAACTTGCCTTATTTCACCCTCCCCTAACCCCTCCCGTCAAGGGAGGGGAATTGATTAAATTTCCGTTAAGTTGATGCCAATGGGGGGTTGTTCCTCAGTGTCCTCTGCGGTTTCAAAAGTATAAAACCAGTTTCATAATTACTCAAGATATTTTCCGGTTGAGAATTCCTAGAATTGTAGCCGAATTCGCCAGAATTCGGGCCCGAAGCAACCGAATGCTCGAAGTCTTGCGACTTCGGCTACGGAGATTTTATCAAGGAGAATTTCTATCTTGACTTTGGTAAATTAACCCTTTTGCCTGGAAAATCAACCACCAAGACACCACCCACCCCTACCCCTCCCAAGAGGGGACACGAAGGGACTTTCACTACACGCGGTAGTGCAACCGCTCTCTCCACCTGTGCTTCTCCGCTTTCTCTTTGTGCCTTTGTGTCCTTGTGGTTTAAGGATTGGCAAGGGTTTGAAACCTGAAAAAGCTCCTATTTACCAAAGTCAAACTATAATTGTTTAAAAAATCGCTAACCTGTCCAGTAAACATACACCGGAATATGACAGAAGATGCTAATTGTCGCCCAAACACACCCTAAAACAAAATCGCCAATAATTAATCCAAGGAAGAAGGGGATAGACCGTCGGTAGCCTCTAAGTCCAGCGAATCTCAAGGTCCCCCATTTGATTGTTGAAGCAATTATCAAGGGAAAAAAGATTCTCCCGATGCCCCACTCTCCCGAGATTGCATATCCAACTGGATGGAAGGACCACCATAAGAACCGCGTGCGCATCATCAACAAGAATACCGTGAAGAGAAATCCAACACCTGTAAATGTTAGTTCTAAGGGTTGCCACCCGGTGGGATTCTGAAGACGGGATTCTAATAGACGGTAACCGACGCTCGCTGCCCATGTCTGCTCAGGATAAGATTCGACCCCCAATTTATACGCATCATGTAAATACCCCCAAAAACCTGAGAGCGAACCGATTAGAGCAGCTATAAGAATAGCATAAAGAAGCCTCTTTGGCTTCATATTCAAGCGTTCGGCGAGTTTAAAACCCTCAAGCTGAATGGGCATGGGATTCTCCCGTCCCGCATAGCCACAAATCCAGTAGAGTAAGCCGAAGCCGGTCAAATTTTGAGGTCCTATGCGGCGTGTTCCACAGAACATTAACAAGAACTCATCTTGCGTAGCGCCACTCATATTATGCACCGGCGGACCAAGTTCCGCACGAATTCGAGTTATAGTTGTGCTGAGGGCGAAGTAAATAAGGAAAAATAGCAGCGTGACCCATATCGACATTCCTGCATAGTAGCAAAAGGCAATAAGAAAGACAAAAGAAGCGATGATGCCCAGAATGGCATTTCGATACGTTATTGGACCTCCAGACGTATCAGCTTTGGAGCTTTTGACTATCTCTTTTAAAGCAGTTAGAAAATATTTTTTCCCTATCCAGATAGCATACAGCAGTAACCCAACCCACGCCCCTCGCACTTGCGCTGAAGCATAAGGAAACTGAGGGAGGCCAGCAAATCCGATAGCGCTACCCAAAATCCGCTCTGCCTGCCAAAAAAGATGGAAGAACCAGGTTGACATAATCAGGTCAAGCGGCATAAGATAACCGAGACCAATGGCAAAAGGATAGAAAGAACGATACATACTACTCATCGCATTCCAGGGCTTTGTCCTGAAGTATTGACTGAGGCTGATGGGCTGCACCGGAATACCTGGAATAACCGGGTACAAAATATGCATCTGATTGACCATGCTGATAAACGCCGCAATTGAGAATCCCAGCCACATCAATTGGTTTGAAAAAATGTTCAGGTTCTTACTATCTTGTGTCATTTCAAACGGAAGTTGCGCCACCGGATATGTCAATCGTTCATTTCTAACCCACTCCCTTCGCACGATAGTGTTGATACACAGCATGACGAATATGAGGATAACAGCAAAGATTGACCACGCGACAGCACGCGGAAGCCACGCTTTTATGTATGTATCAACATAAAATGTTGATTCACCTTCGTAATATCCTTTGAGAATCTGCCTGTCCCTGATAGTCAGCCAGTTTGGGAGATATTTTCCGAATAGATTTTCCCAGTCATTTTCAACTGTAGCGTACCAGGAGCCATTGCTGACAAGTGAGACGAGACATTTTATCATGTCAGTGCCATTTAATGCAGTCGCAGTGGCCAACATCACATAGATTGTCAACAGTTCTCCCTGCCAGAGCGGCAAGGATAAAGCTCCGGAGAAATGCGCGCTTCTTTCAAAAAGCCATTTTATGCCATAGTTCAGAAGAACCAAAACAAATAAAATAGAAATAACGTTGGAGAAAAGTGATAGGTCGGTAAGCTCTATATCTAAGGTACTACTTAGATACGTCTGCCAATGGCTGTTAACCAGGATAAGAAGCAAAGCGATAATAATCGCGCGGAGGGTAACGAATGATTTACTATAATTCTCCATCCTCAGCTCCTGCAAAGTAAATATAACCTTCTCGTTGCGTGCGTTCGCACAGGTTCGTAGTGGCGATTTTAATCGCTTAACGACTGAAGTCGTTACTACAAAGGTAACAAGGCACTAACCTCAACGCTAAACTATGCGCAGACATGCCATGCCCTCCAATGTTTGTCTAAGTAATGGACTTCGAGTTCCGGCCACACTTCCTTAATGTATTGAGCCAATGCCTCCATTCCCCACATTTCTGTGGTACCATGTTCAAGCGTAATGACTCCTACGCCCTGTTCCGCAAAGCGCTCGCGGTCTCGCCAGTATGATGCGCCATCGAAACACATAATGAGCACATCACTTCCTAATTCTATCATATCTTCTGCTGGCCCACCGCAGCCAACACCGATTGACGGTCGCTTCACCTTCATTTCAGGGTCGCCAATCACCTGAACCGCCTCTTCTCCCAACGGTTTTACCTTTTGAGCGATATACCTGGCAAAGTCGCGAAGAGTTTGTTCTGGAACTTGATATGTTGCATGCCAACGTGTTTTATCTTCTCCGATGAATTTGGTGAATCCTAAACCTTTAGCAAAAGAATCGCGAATGCCAATTTCCGGCCAGTTATCCCAGGTGTCGTGTAGCCGAGCAACAACCATGCCCGATTTTTCAAGCAGTTTCGTCTTTTCCAATCCTGGCTCTTTATCTCGCCAACCTCCCGGTTTATCAAAATGGTCCCACCAGGTAGGCTCATGTGTGATTAAAAGATTACAGCCCAGTTCAGAAGCAGCCTGTATGGTTTTCAATGATGGATACCAACAAACAGCAACTTTCTTCACAGGCTTGTTGCCATCCCCGAACTTAACAGTGTCAACAGTCCTCTCTGGATTAACCCAGGGACTTCGATTAATCATATATTTGATTATTTCGTTAGTATTCATAAGTGCCTCCTGAATCTATAGCTATATATCTCCAGGTTGAAATTTTGAGAGTGGGTAAGTGGGTAGTAGGGAAATGGAGCACTGGGGCATTGGGGAAATGGAGATATGGAGCGCTAAAACCCCAACGCCCCAATGCTCCAACGCTCACTCATTCACTTCTAACTTAAAAATTTCAACCTGGATTTAGGTAAGTAACCCTCATAAATGCCTAAATAGCTCCATCGCCACGTTCGCCTGTTCTGATACGGATAGCTTCTTCGACGGGTATAACAAAAATCTTTCCATCGCCGATTTTTCCTGTATTTGCAGCTTGTAATATTGCTTCAACTGCATCATCCACAACATCGTCTGTTACAACGATTTCGATTTTCAATTTTGGGAGAAATTCTATCGTATATTCGCTGCCCCGGTAAAGTTCTGTATGCCCTTTTTGTCTGCCGAATCCCTTGACTTCAGTCACTGTCATCCCACTAATGCCTAAGCTTTCCAACGCTTCCTTGACATCTTCCAATTTAAATGGTCTGATGATACATTCTAATTTTTTCATATCCATACCTCAAAAAAGTGCTCACCATCTAATACTTTGTTTATAACGTGAATGGCAAGAAAAAAGGAAGGAAGGGAAGGATTGATAATTGATGATTGTTGCTTGTTGATTGTTGATTGAAAAGATTTCTCAATCATCAATCGACAATCAACAATCCTTCTTCCCCCATTCCTTCCTTTCCCCCCTTTCCCCGCGCCTTCTTTGCAAAACCAAAGTAATAAATGGCGATTACCAAAACTCGGGTTCTATGTAATCTTCCGTATCATCGCCAAATTCCGCCCATATACTTCGAAATGTTCGCCTTCGACATCGCCTGGGTCCACCAGCTTCAACCACAAAGCGCGGTCTTTTTTTCCACGGCTCAGGTCCCGTCTACTACCAAGGTTCGTGGGGTCAGGGCCGTTCCATACGACTTCGCCATCTTGAAGGTAGATGTATTCACCGGCATATTTGTCAAGCATTTCATTCTGATGTTCACGATAGAATAGTCCTTGTTCACAGGTTGTTATCCTCCAACTTTTCACCGTTTGTTTAGAATCGGGTTCATCAGCATCAAACACCGCAAGCGGTGGTTCAACATCAGATTGGAAATCAATCTCACTTAAATTCACGGTTCCGAAGCCGTTCTCGGCGGCGACCAGGAGCGCATTGCGGTCGCGCTTGAAAGGCGCCATAGGCCAATCCGAGGTCGGGTCATGTCCCATCAACTTAGCGCCGCAGGCATCGGTGGCAATGACATGGTCGCCGGCGATAAGCGCATCACACACGCGTCCTTCGCCGCCCCACTCGCGACCCGATTGTCCTGTCAGCGCATCGATGATATTTAGACATGGTTGCGTAATCAACCCTAAGTCGGGAAGAACGTAGGACAGGCGGATAATGTGGTGGAAATAGCTACGGGTTTTGCCATGCGGCGGCATCGGCGGCAGCCCGAAAAGATTTTTCAGGCATAAGGTTATGCCCATGAACGCGTGCGACTTCATCTTTGCCACCGATACTACTGCATCTGCATCGGCAAAACACGCGCTGAGAAGATAACGCGAAAACATCAACCCTCCCCCTGGGACATCGTATATCTCAAAAGGAGGTTCATTTGAATTGACAAACTCCACATCGAATTCATCTAAAAGCGGCATGAAGTTCACATCTGAAAAAGGTTGCTCGCCAGGATGTCGGTGGGTAGTGTCTGTTACCACAAGTTGCGCGTTGGTGCGCTCGCGAAGCAATCGCAAAGTAGCGTACATCACAGCATCATCAACCAGTTCACGTCGCCTCCCCTCGAAATACGTAATTCGGTCAGGGGGCATCACCATGTTGGTTTTAATCACAACTTTTTTAGCGCTCCCAAGTTTCTTCCATGAGCGCGTCAGTGGTTTTGTAATATCACAAAGAGTTGCGTAAATCTCTTCGTCCGTGGCGCGATGGTCGCAATGCGCCGCGCGAACAGTATAGTTAGCTGCGAGTTTCATTGTATCCTCCATTCTCCAGACTTCGGAAGTCTAAACGTTTCACCCAATAGTTTCTCGAAGGTGCTCTCTCGACTTTTTCAACAATTCCGCGACGGGACGCGTGGGTTGTTGGCCCCCAGGAATAGCGAGTTCCACAACAAATTCTCCCGCGAATTTCACTTCCTCAAGCAATTGTCCTAAACGACGATAATCCGCGTCGCCTTCTCCCAAAGCTTCGGTGCGGTCGCCGCCGATATGGTAGTCTCGTATGTGCATCATCACTAAGCGGTCAGCATATTCTCGAATGAACTGTTCTGGGTCAACTCCGCCGACGCGCAGCCAGTCTAAGTCTGGGCCAAGAGGAAGCAAATCAGCGGGGACATTCTCGGCAACATGGCGAATGTCTTCGATAGGTTCACCGTGAGTGTGATAGTTAAGTGTAATACCTTTTTTCCGAAGCATCTCTGCCAATTTCGTCCACATCCGAATAACCTGGTCATTTTCCGCTTGAGTGCGTTGGGCGTAGCGTTTACCACTACAGGACATTCCGCATAACACTTCGCCAAATACAGATAGCTTAGCGCTATACATCTCCATTGACGAGATAATACTGGCACGCCTTTCAATATCCCCCAACGGTTGACCATTGGAGGCACCGACAAAACCCAAGCCTGTCCGACGCAACGCATCCTTGATGTGCGTTTCATAATTTTCTATTTCCAGAAATGGTTGGTGCAGTTCAATGGCTTCAAAACCAGCGTCGGCGACAATATCAAAAATTTCATTTAGTTGTTCAGCAGGATTATATCCATACTGATGGAAAATATATGTGTGTGTGCCTATACGGTAATTGGGCATTGTGTTCTCCTTCTCGTGGATAAGTTTAGGTTGCCATTTGTCACTTCTGATTACAGGAGTATAAGTGTAAAAGGTGGAGAGAAAATTTTAGGTGGAAGCAGAGGAAGTACCAGGGGAAATACCTACGAAGCCGCCGCTCATTCCGCAGCCGACGCCGAACTTACGCCCATGATGAAATCACAAAAACCCGTTTTCTTAGAGAAAACGGGTTTTTTATTATCCGAGTTTGTTAATCAACGCCGCGATATATCCAGCGCCGAAGCCATTGTCAATGTTGACCACGGTTACTCCTGAAGCGCAGCTATTCAACATGCTCAACAGCGCCGCAACACCGCCGAAGCTGGCACCGTAGCCAATGCTGGTCGGCACGCCGATGACAGGTTTATCCACCAACCCGCCGACTACGCTTGCTAACGCGCCTTCCATGCCTGCGACAACGATGATGACACGCGCTTTGAATAATTTTTCTCTGTTGCCCAGTAATCTGTGCAAGCCCGCGACGCCGACATCATATAACCGCTCCACCTGATTGCCCATAATTTGCGCGGTTTCCAGGGCTTCTTCCGCAACAGGAATGTCCGATGTGCCCGCTGTTACAACTAAAATACCCTCTCGCATTTCGGGCGGCGTTTGAACAACGCTAATTATTCTGCCCAATTCGTTGTATCGGACCGTAGGTTCGATTGGTTGCAGCGCTTTGTAAACTTCATACGACGCGCGCGTCGCTAACAAATTACTCCCTTTTGAAAGGATACGTTGAGAAATCGCAACGATTTGCTCAATGGTTTTGCCTTTGCACAAAATAACCTCCGGAAAGCCCTTACGCAATTGTCTATGATGGTCTACCATTGCAAAACCAAGGTCTTCATAGGGCAAATCGCGGAGGCGTTCAATAGCAAGTTCTAGTTCAAGCTTGCCTGCTTTGACTTCTTCTAATAAATTTCTTAAATTTTCAATGTTCATGGGATTCGTGAAACGTGAAACGTAAAACGGATTGCGTATTACGTATTACGTATTTTGTTTTACGCAATACGCAATACGCATCACGCATCACGTATTAGATATCTCACTTTTGCCGCCGCTGATGCTATGATTCCTCTGATGAATTAGATTTAATTCCACTAATTAACTCGGCTTTTGTACGATGAAACGCATCTTTGCCAGCTTCCAAAGTCGATTTGACGCTTTCTTTGGCGTCAGAAGCAATTTCCTTGCCATGTTCAACCAGGCCTTCGACTTTTTCTCTGCCATGTTCAACTAGGTCTCCGACTTTTTCTTTAGCTTTGCTTGCGGTTTCTATTGTTCGTTCTTTCACTTCTTGAGAAGCGCTTCGTATTCGTTCTCGTGTTTCTCTGCCAGAAAGCGGCGCAAACAACAAACCCAGGCCAAAACCTACTAAACCACCTGCCAGAAAAGCAAGTAACATTGAAGTGGCGTTATTGTTTCCATTTTCAGCCATTTGAGTCACCTCCCTTTATCATTTTTCTTTTGAGCTATATTCGCCCATCCCGCCTTAACAGCATTCCAAAAACTGATTATATCTATTATTGGCACAAACAGTTTATCCCGATAAAACCCCGCCTTTTCGATGGTATTTTTGGTAAAATCCGTTGTGGTGGCGACAACTTCATCGACCTTCGCCAAATCTTCATTGACTTTACTGGTGATTTCCTGAATGTTGCCTGCTATCCCCTTAATCTCTGTTTCACTGAGTTGTTGAACAGAGGCGGTAATACCATTAACATTCTCAGTAATACCATTTACATTCTCAATGGTTGTGCCTATCTTGGGAATCTCCTCATTCAACTGTCCGATGAGCTTCTGGATGTTGTTCATCATCGGCGTGATTTCCGTTTCGCTCAACTCTTGCATCGATTTCGTTACCCCTTCCAGATTCTTGATTACACCTTCGAGTTTGGGAAATACTTCCTCATTAATTCTCACCACCGTTGCCTTGATTTTGGGCAACAACGCAACGAGGACATAGATAACCAACAGTCCAATCATTCCCAACGCAAAAGCTGCACAACCGTACAAAACAGTTACCATCAACTCACACTTCCTTTCTACGAGGGCGTTCATATCGACACGCCCTCATATTTTGAAACACTACCGAAAATTCTTACTTGCAAGAGAAACAAATGAATTCGTTACTACAACCAAATAAGTAGAGGTTCACGTTTCACGCATCACGTTTCACGTTACGATATGTTTCTTCACAATTCCCGCGACAGCATCAATCGCTTCTTGAAGTTTCGCCGGTTCTCGTCCTCCGGCTTGCGCTAAATCGGCTCGACCACCGCCGCTGCCGCCGACGATTTTGGCCACATCTTTGATGATATCTCCCGCCTTGAGTCCCTTGCTTTCAGTTAAATCAGGCGTTACGCCGGCGATGAGCGAAGGTTTGCTATCGGTCACAGAGCCAAGAACGACCACACCTGAACCTAATTTATTCTTCAAATCATCTACGATAGAACGCAACTCGCTACGGTCTACATTTTCCAGGACCATCGAAATGACTTTGACACCATCAACAAGTTGCGCTTTCTGCACCAAATCTCCGACCTGGGAACGAGCATGTTCCCTCTGGAACTGCTCAATTTGTCTTTCTAAATCGCGATTATCTTGCAATAGCTTCTGCACTCGTTCAATTAATAGTCGTCGTTGTGCGCCTCCTACTTTCAGCACTGAACCAAGTTCAGAGAGAATTTCTTCCGCTTCCTGCTGATATTGATAGGCAGCTTCGCCGGTGAGGGCTTCGATGCGCCGCACGCCTGCCGCGATGCTGCTTTCACTGAGAATTTTCACTAAGCCGATTTCCCCTGTCGATTTCAGATGAGTGCCGCCGCACAGTTCCAGGCTGAAGTCTCCCATCTGCACCACATTCACGACATCACCATATTTTTCCCCGAAGAATGCGATTGCGCCTTTGTCTTTTGCCCCTTGCAACGACATCCGTTCGGTGGTAACCGGCGCGCATTCCCGAATGCGTTCATTGATTAAAGCCTCCACCTTGCGCAATTGTTCTTTTGAAACCGCCTCGTAATGGCTGAAATCGAACCGCAGGCGACCAGGCTCGACTAATGAACCAGACTGGGCGACGTGTTTTCCTAAAACAGTTCGCAAGGCGTTGTGTAGAATGTGCGTCGCGGTGTGACTGATGGCGATATCCTTTCGTCGTTTGGTATCCACTTCAGCTTTCACGACGGCATTGGGCGACAAGTTGCCTGTGATAACTTTGCATTTATGAACGATTAATTCAGGGGTCGGTTTGACAGTATCAATGACTTGTAAAGTTACATCAGAATTTGAAATCGCGCCTGCGTCGCCGACTTGTCCACCGGATTCGCCATAGAACGGAGTTCGATTCAAGATGACATCTACTTCATTGCCTTCGATAGCTTTTGAGAGCAATTCGCCGTTTTTTACAATGGCTAAAACTTCAGCTTCCGCGGCAGTGCATCCATATCCGAGGAACTCTGTGGCACCGTATTCTTGATAGACATCCACGTAAACTTCTTCTCCAGGTCCTCCAGTTGTTTGCCATGATGCTCGCCCGCGTTGGCGCTGTTCCTCCATTGCTTCGTTAAATCCCGCTTCATCTACTGTGAATCCCTGTTCTGTGGCGATTATCTGCGTCAAATCTAAAGGAAAGCCGTAGGTGTCGTACAATTCAAACGCCTGGCGACCGGGCAAAATGGATTTATTCGCTGCTTTTAACTGCGACAAAGAATTATCGAGAATTTCCAGCCCTCTGTCCAAAGTTTTTAAGAACCGTTCCTCTTCGGAAAAAATGATTCTCTTCACCAGTTCCTGGCGTTGAATAATTTCTGGATAAGCCTCACCCATTAAATCCACAACTGTATCGACAATCTTATAAATAAAAGGTTCATTCATGCCGATTCTCTTACCGTAAAGCACCGCGCGCCGCAGGATACGCCGAATCACGTAACCGCGTCCTTCATTGGATGGCATCACGCCATCGCTGATGGCAAAGGTTAGGCCGCGCGTATGGTCAGCAACTACGCGGTGTGGCGTGCCGCGTTCGTCGCCATAATATTTGTATCCTGACATATCGGCGATAGCATCAATAATAGGAGTAAACAAATCAGTATCATAATTTGATTTCTTGTTCTGAAGCACAGCTACAACTCGTTCAAATCCCAGGCCGGTGTCCACATGCTTTTGGGGTAGAGGATGCAGCGCGCCGGTTTCATCACGGTTATATTGGATAAAAACTAAGTTCCAAATTTCGACAAAGCGCGAACATCCTTTAACCTCAACACCGCAAGTATGATTTTTGGCATCGCAGACATCAGGGCCAAGGTCAATGTGAATTTCAGAACACGGTCCGCATGGGCCTGTATCTCCCACCTCCCAAAAATTCTCATCAAACCGCAAAACCCGTCCCGGACCAATATCCGTCACTTTATACCATAGTTCTTCAGCCTCATCGTCATCGCGGAACACCGTCGCCCACAATCGTTCCTTTGGCAATCCCCAAACTTCTGTCAACAATTCCCAGGCATAAGTGATGGCTTCCCGTTTATAGTAATCCCCAAACGACCAGTTTCCAAGCATTTCAAAAAACGTATGGTGGGTTGTATCATGTCCCACTTCATCTAAATCATTGTGTTTTCCGCTAACTCTAATAACCTTCTGAGAATCCGCCGCCCGTTTATAACTGCGGCTGCCGGTGCCTAAAAAAACATCCATGAATTGATTCATCCCAGCATTAGTGAACAGTAATGTTACGTCGCCAGCGGGTATCAGCGAATCACTAGGGACAAGCGTATGTCCCTTGTTCTTGAAAAACTCCCAAAAACTCGTCCGTATTTCGTTTCCTGTCATTGTGTGTATTTCTCCAATAATTATTCAGAAACCAAGTTTTTTCGAAAAACTTGGTTTCTATACTTCAATAAATCGTCAAATTTTGTCCCGTAATAAATATCTCCTCTTGTTCGAATCGTATTTTTAACATTCCCTTATAATCTGTAATGAACTGTTCTGTCTCCTCAATATTATCAGAAGCATCTATGATTGTCAAAATGATAATTTCATCCTCATAGACTGTAGTTTCATTTCCCCATATTCCACGAAGGGGAAACTCACGTTTTATTGATGTCAACCCACCAAATTTTCGAAAAAGCTCTCTCTGCACTTGAACAAATTTTTCTTCTTCAATACTCATTCCATCATTATACAAAATGGGGAGATAAATATCATATTTTCTCGCCTGCCTGGGCAACATTACCACCTACCAATTTGTATGTGGAATTCAATAGCTCAAACGGTAGATGCTTCTCTTTTAAAACTTCAATATGTCTTTTTGAGACAATATAAACAGGTTCCTCAGAAATCAGTGAAACAGAACCTACTCCGACAAGCGCCATCCATACTTCACCCCAATGTTCCTGTGGAATTCGTATTCTGGGCATCCTGCTTTCCCTCCTTTCCTTCCCTTCCTTCCTCTCCCTACAGTTGTTGAGACTCAAGTATCGTCGCCTTCTCTATTAGCACGCCAAAAGCATAAAAGTTCATTACGTCAAGGGTTTTCCCGTTAGTAACTCGGAACGCTGAAGTTATCATCTTAACAGACCTATCAGAATTTCTGACCAGTGTTATCCCTCCTATAGTAGATACTGTCTCTGAAACACCCAAAAGCGTTCTCACAATGTTAATTAGCGAGTGAATTACTTCCCAACGGCTTTCTTCGTCAAGCCATGGAATGCTCAACAATAATCTATGCTTTGCTGTTAAGGTCAGTAGGCTCGATTGGTATCAACATAATAAGCGAATATCGCCCATCACTGCATCCGCAGTGACTTTGATGGCTAAAATCCTTCAGGGCTTGTCTCACTTTTTCTACCACCGTTTCTTTATCCATGTAAAAACACCATCCTTTGAATCTTCCAAAGCATTGATTATATCTTCAGTATCCTTCCTTGAACTCGAGCCAATAGGAAGATATCAAAACTCTTCAGGCCAAATTTCGACACTTTATCTCAATATAAATTTAACATCTTACGCTTAGATTGTCAAGTGAAAAGACTATCCGGCAGGAGAATACCTTGGTGGGATACAAAATGCAACCAACCTTGAAAAGGTTTCGGACCTTTTCAAGGTTGGTACTCAAACCTTTTACTGATTGACGAGCACCCTTGGATACACGGTCCAGTTTTCATAGTAGATTTTCCAACCGCCGGTTGGGTCGTTAATGAACTTCAATTGCTTGAGGCCATAATCCTGATATCTTCTTCTGCCTTGGTCCCCAGCCCCAGTAAATTCTTGCAAAAATTCAACGTTAGCTTCTGCATACAGTTGAGTTTCGTCTATTTTCAGCGACTGTTCTTCAATATCCACTTTAATCTCTTCGTAAATACTGAATAATGCTTTCGTTCTCTCGCGCAATTGTTCTTTGGTTAATTTCACTCGGTTGTTTTCCTTACCATCAACGACGGTCACGCGGCTAATCTCAGCATAATCCGCGTATCTCTCCATGTACCGTTCCAAATCTTTCTGCTCCCACGCTTCAAGCCAGGCGCCTAACGCCTGGCGAATTCTGAGTTCCGTGTCAATGCTGGCGCTTCGGCTTTGAGTAACTACCTTTTCTGTTAGTTTTGAATTCCCCTCGACTTCTCTTTCTCTCTCTTCTTGTTGATAACGAACTATCTTTAGACTTTTGGTTAACCCTTCCGGCTTGAGAGTAAGCGAACAGTTATACTTTCTTTGCCCGCCAGTTTGTTCATTTACCGTTACCTGAATGTTCCGGATGGTATATACATTTTCAATGTCGTCTTCCTCTAAGTTTTGGGGTTCAAGTGTAGCAGGCTCTACTTTTACCTCCTTTCCCAGTATCTCTAACCCCTTTTTCAACTCTTCCTCATACTCTACTTTCGCCTGCTTGTCCCAAAGCTTATCGTATTCACTTGTAAGTTTCTCAAGAACAAGAAGCTCTGAATTTTCTACTACTGCCCTCCACTTTTGATAAAAAAAATCAACCGGTTTGGGCTTGATGGATGAGAAGACACCTACAAGCAACACTAAAACCAGAAAGGAAAACAACGCCGCGATTATTAGATATTTATATTTCGGATTTCCCCAGACTTTTCCCACTTCCTGTGCCGTAGCTTTTACTTTCGTGGCTGTTCTTTTCATAAATTCTTTCATAAAATCCTCGATTCCCTTATTGAACCTTGAAAAGGGTTCAACCCTTTTCAAGGTTCATACTTTTATCGAAAGCTAGGAACACCTTCATAAATTTTCCACGTTTCACGAGAAATTTTCCAGGCGGAATTATCTTTACGGAACCAGAGTTCTCTGAGCCATTGGTCATATAATTTCACGCTCTGCTTACTTTGGGTTACCTTCGATGGTCGTGTAAATTGATATGTTATGGGCGCCTGCGTTATATTGTAGCTTGTAAATTCCCACTCATTAGGGTTAAACTCCCGAGAAAACTCTGTCCGCAGTTGCTGTGCATTAAATTGACTTTTAGACTTCTCCTTGTTATCTCTTATAAAAATTTTCTCAACGATAGCATCCGTAGTATAGAATGAAAGATGTTCATCAAAGTTTTTGGATTTCCATGCGTTCTGCCAATTTGTAACGACCGGCTTTATCTCGTCGGAATTTATCACGCTTTCAGCGCCTGCCTGGGCTGTTTTCGCCTGGATTTCAGCGGCTCGTTTTCTCGCTTCAGCAAGAGCAACTTCACGCGTTTTTTCTCGTTCCAGTTCATCAATTTTGGCGGTGTAATCTTTTGCCCGAGTCGAGGATTTCACCTGAGCTGCCTTCTCCTTTTTTTGGGCTTCCGCTACTTCTGCGCGGGCAGCAGCCAATTCCTTAGATAATTTGTTACTAAATTCCTGCGCTAATTTTTCCGCTTCCTTCTGTTTTAATAACGCTGAACGCAATTGCGCCTGGATTTCTTTCAATTGTTGTTCCAGTTCTGCCACTCTATTTTCAGCTTGTTTAGCTTTCCAATCAGCGTTCTGCTGTTCCGAGAGTTGCATAACTAAATCTCGTTTATCCGCTTCAAGTTGTTCCAATCTGCTTTCAAGCTGCTGAACAGCTAATGTCATTTTCGTACTTTCTAATTCAGTAACCTGCAAATTATTTCTTAGCGCGTCAAGTTCAGTCTGCTTTTCTTGCTGTAGCGTTTTTATTTCCGCCTCAATTGCCTCTTGTTGCTGTGACCGGCTCACTGCCAACTCCGCTTCGAACTTCGCCGCTTGGGCTAAGCGAAGTGCTTCCACGCCTTTTTTCTCCTCTTTCGCTTTCTTAGCATCGTTCAACAAGCTTTGGGCATGATTTAATGTGGTTGGCTCATACTTCGCTGCACTTGTGAAAGAAGCCGCTTGAATCGCAATCTGAGCATCTGTAATCAAGGTATCTACATCTTCCACGCGGATTTTGCCAAGCCCACCGCCGCAAGAACTCAAAAGAAAGGCCACGAAAGCAATTGACAAAGATAAAATCACGGCACTCGGGAATGCAGGCCGTTCTATTTGATTATTGCTGTGTAACTGATATTTCTTCATGATTCATACCTCCCGACTGATTTTACGTTAAGTATAACATATAATTGTTAGAAAGGTATTATATTTTGATTGCAATTTGCACATGATTTTAAGACTTCCGAAGCCTTTGGGTTCGGCAGGAGCCTCACCCTCCCGTTCGGAAGTCTAAGCAGATAAACCAAGTGGCCGAGTGAGGTCTAAATACTGTTCTAATTCAGGTTTTTGTGGGTCAAAAGGAATTGGATGCGTGAAGAAAAAATCGGAGTTTTGGTGAGTTATATAATCGTATCGAAAACCGATATTATAAACGGCCCCGGTCTGAAAAGCGATTTTGGCGTTTGCATAGTTAGGATGAGTTGCCGCAATGGTTAAGTCCGGCCATTCATTCCGGATTTGACGAAGCACTTTATTTTTTCTGACGGTATCATTCAGCACAAAAATTTTATCCGCTAACGCACTCTGCTCCAATAAATTCATGGAAGCCTCAGAGTCCACAACAACCAGCAACTTCAGAACATCAATAGCATGGCGAAGCGTTTTCAGCATCTGTATAAGCATCAAGATATTGCCCATTCCTGGATTCGCCAGCACACATACTCTTTTTACTGCACCCAGGTCAATCTCCTCTTTGGCGGCGCGTATAAGCCGGATGCCACAGCGGAAGTATAAACCACTCAAAAGGTCTGGAATGTAATTGTAAAATATATCACGAAGCATGGGTAACTTTCAATATTAAACTTTATCACGTTTCACACATCACGTATCACGTTTCACGAATTAGGTAATTTTGATTATTAAACTTATTCCTTTCTAACCGCAGAGAACACAGAGAAGGCGCGGAGAACGCCGAGAAATTCCTTTTTCTCTGTGTGCTCTGCGTCTTCTCAGCGAACTCTGCGGTTAAAGAAAACATCCCGAAAAACGCAACTTTATTTTTCCAAACTACCTAAATTGTGTTTTTGATAAAGCCTCTGAAATTCTTCAAACTCGACCTCAAGCATTGCGGCGGCGGCCCGATTATCCCAGTCGTTTTGTTCCAGAGCATCAACGAGAATTTGTTTTTCGTAGCTGTCCAAATTTTCTTTAAGAGATTTACTTTGCGCGTCAACCACAGGACATTTCGTTAGAATCTCTTGAGGTAGATGATGAGGAAGAATTGTCGCGGAATCAGTTTTATAGGTTACCCTCTCGATTACATATTTCAATTCTCGGACATTGCCCGGCCAATCGTAATTGATAAGACATTCAAGAGCTTCTGAGGATATCTTCTTAGGTTTGACGCCAGCAACTTCGGCTGCCAGTTGGTCCATAAAGTGATAGGAGAGCAATTCGATGTCCTCTTTTCGTTCGCGCAAAGGCGGCATCCAGATGGTCTCAAACGCAAGCCTGTCGTATAGGTCATCGCGAAATTTGCCCTGATTCATTAATTTCTCAATATCAGCATTCGTCGCGGCGATTATGCGCACATCCACTTTGAGCGTTTTCGTGCCGCCAACTCGCTCAAATTGTTGATATTCTATTACTCGCAAGATTTTTTTCTGAAATTCAATGGACATATTGCCAATTTCATCCAAAAACAGGGTGCCTTTATCCGCGAGGACGAACCTCCCCTCTCGAAAAGATGAATTAGTAAAGGCGTTATCCTCCTGTCCGAACAATTCGCATTCCAGCAACCCTTCCGCCAGAGCCGCGCAGTTAATGGTGATAAACGGATTTTTTTGGCGATTACTGCTCTGATGAATCGCGGCGGCGGCTAATTCTTTGCCAGTTCCGCGTTCGCCGCGAATAAGCACCGGACGAGGAATAGAGGCAATCTCCTCCATTTGCGCAATGACATCGCGTATGGTTTTACTTTTGCCGACGATGTTGTATTTCTTGCCTATCAACTCCTCCTTATAAAATTCACGTTCTCGACGTAGACGTTTATTGTCGAGATTGGCTTTGATGAGATGGTCGATTCTCAACAACGCTTGCTCAATTTTCTCTTCTATGTAGAAATCCTTTTCGACAAAATCCAACGCGCCAGATTTCATTGCCTCGACAGCGGTTGCAATAGTCCCCTTGCCTGTCAAAAAAATCACAGGTAGCTCAGAGTTTTTCTTTATCTGTTCCAACGCCTCAATTCCATTCATCTTGCCGCGTCCGAAATCGTAATCAAGAATTAACAGGTCGAATCCATCGGGACTATTGCAAACCATCTCCACGGCTGTTTCTGCATCATCCGCCGCTTCCACCTCCGCGCCGCGGCGTTTCAAAATGTCCACCAACATTCCCTGCACTTCAATCTGGTCATCTGCTATTAAGATTCTCTCGGGCATTTGTTTTACCTTGATTTATCAGCCCACGTAGCGCAAGCATCTTGCTCTACAAGAGCTTGTCCTATTCGATTTCAACGAGCTTATATTTGCCTACACCCGTAGGTGCCAGTCTGTATCCCATTTTTCTTAGAAACTCTTCGACTTCTTGATTGATTTTGTTGGCTATTTCTTTGGAAGTCATGTGCTTCGTTTCTTCATATATTTGATGATGGATTTCATGTAGTTCTTTCATCATTAAATCATCATCAAATGGTTCAGAATGTTTTTTCAAATTTATCACCTCTTCAGAAAATTGGAGATACAAAAGGTGTTTCATATCCCCAGACAGCATTAAGCTCAGATACATGCCGCCTGGTATTTTCCTCGACAACATGGTCATGATTCCAACTTACCAAATAGTTCATACCTCTTATACTGGTTTAGGCTTGATGCTTCCGGTTGAGGAATGGAAGGATGGAAGGATGCCTGCCTGTGCCGAAGGCAGACAGGGAAGACTGGGCGCCCATCCTTCCATTCGAAAGTATTCCAAGAGTATATTTAACTCGTAATGTTTTAAGCGCTGGAAGAACATCATTGAAGAGTTCGATATCCTCAAAACGGTGTTTTAAATAGACTTGATTAAGGTGAGATGCCAGAGCATCATTGGGTCTACCAATATCTTCAAGAGTTTGTCGAAAAGCCTTGAGACGAATATCCTCAAGATTTGTAACCTTGCCCTTCAATTCGTTAGCCGCTCTATTTCTGATTCTTATCATTTTCTCAATGTCAAGCATATCGGCCGCATGCGAATCGAGTTTCTTTAGCTCTTTCAATACGTGATGAAGTGAATGCCGCATAACTTTCTCAAAATCCCAGAGGGTTCCATCTGCATCGAACGAAATAGCTTTTATTTCTGTGATTTTATTCATTTCCATTTCCCTCCGTCTGACTATTTCAAGGGCAAACAGGTAACCAAACTTTTCTTTAAGCCTGCCCTTGAGTCCTGAACGTAGTGAAGGAACAGAAGGGAAAGAAAAGTTCCATCATAAGAAATAAGAGGAAAAAAGTAATTTACCACTCTTTGGCAAAGGTGGATTAGGGGCAGTGTTACTAAGAATTATATTTTCAGTAGAATCTGCTAATACAGGGGGTTAAACGAATGGGATGCTATTCGATAAATCCTTAAATTCGTTGTCATATATGCGCTTTCCATTCACGGCGGAGAAGGCCGTACAGATACATATCATAGCGTCTCCCATCGCGCTGGATGAACTCCCGGTATACGCCCTCACGTTGGAAACCCAACTTTTCATACAAGGCTATCGCGCGTTCGTTGTAACTGAATACTGTAAGTTGCACACGATGGAGATTGAGTTCGTCAAAGGCGAATCGGAGCGCGAGTTGCATCGCCTCATATCCATAGCCTTTGCCCCAATTTTGGGAGTTCCCGATGGCAATGGACATCCAGCCGACCTGATGTGACCACAAAATCCCATCAAGTTCGATATAGCCGATTAAGTCATCGCTATCAAGCAACCGCACTGCAAAGAGAAAGGTATCAGTCGCTTTGTGTCGTTCTTCCAGCCATTGAGCCAAAGTTTCCTCGGTTTTGGGATAGGCTGGGAGTGCGTCACATAACCGTAAGAAGTCAGCGTTTTGATACCAGCGGGCAATGGTGGCAAGGTCATTCGGGGTTAATGCCGTTAATCGGACATTGGGGCCGTGTAAAAGATTCGAGGATATCATAATTTATATCTCCTCCGTAGGTGAGGTATTAACCGGTTGCTGTTGTCGTCGCATATGCAGAAAACGCGCGAAATCAAGCACTTCCGCGCCTGATTCTTCAGATAGATTGGCAACCAAAGCGGCAACTTGTTCAGCGAGTGGCACCCACGTCTGAGTTTTTGCCCGCCAGACGACGATGAACTGATTGGAGGACAGCGCCAGGAAGTCAATGGTCTCTCCCCACTCATTCGCAAACTCAACCTCGTAGGCATTGTCCGAGTGGCATTCAACAATCGTTCCTTGCATCCCAGCGCGTAATCCCCGTTCTGGAATGTCTATAGTAAGTTCAACCACATCAAATAAATCAGGCATTTCTTTCATCTCCTTACATAAGTAACTATGAATTTGCTTCTTTATCTTTTTCTTAACTTTTTTATAACCGCAGAGAACGCAGAGGAGGCGCTGAGGACACAGAAGTAAGAAATCATCTCAGCGTTCTCTGCGTCCCCCTTAATAAAGGGGGCAGGGGGTTGTTCCTCAGTGTTCTCCGCGGTTTCAAAAGTATAAAACCAGTTTCATAATTACTTATAATGTCACTAAACGAGCTTCGTTTGCTCCATGAGGCACCAACCAACCGGTACACACTACAGCTTCTCGCCCTTCCGTACCAAGAACGGCAAGGTCCACAGTGTAGCGCTGTCCAAACTCATCCTCACTATGGAAGGTCGCCGGTGCCTCCAGAACCTTCGTCTCTATCTGTTCAAGTAGTTCAGTATAGTTATCTTGGGTGAAGCCAAGCACTCGTTCAAAAACAATGGCTTTGTGGCGTCCTGAAGGTGAGGACGGGTTGAGTACATACTCGGTAAGTTTGCGATGGTCAATGATTGCACGACAGACAATATCGCTTAATTTCATATCTTCTAAACCATTAATGCTTCAGTGAATGTTTAGAGTATTTTAACAGAAACGAGAACAGATGTCAATTGAAAATTTCATTCCAAACTTTTCTTTTAAAAGAAAAGTTTAATCAAAAGAAACACTAAGGAAAAAACTTTTGTCTATTAGCGAAACCTGTGTTATAATTTCTTTTAAGACAGAAATGAAGTCTCAGATTTCAATTGGGGATTAGAAAGAGGGAGAGAAATTATGCAGCAAGAAAAATGTGATGTACTTATCATTGGTGGAGGCGGGGCGGCGTTACGGGCGGCGATTGCCGCGCGGGAAAATTGTCGCGGGCGCGTTGTGCTTGTGACGAAAGGCGCGCTGGGACATAGCGGCTGCACAGCTATCGCATGTTCTGACCGAATGGCGTTCCACGCCACGCTACCGTATACGGAACCGGGCGGTCAGGATAATTGGCGTTATCACGCGGACGATATCTATCGCCTCGGTGGTCATGTTTCCGATTACGATTTAGCGGAAATTCTGGCGAAAGGTTCGGGCGAAGCCTTCGCTTATCTCAATGAACTCGGTGTGCCTTTTGCAAAACGCGCAGACGGACGCGCTGACCAATTTGTGACGGACGGTTCGATTTATCCTCGCGCTTGTTATACAGGCCCACATACTGCAAATCATATTGAAGAAGCGCTGGTCAAAAAAGTCAGGACGATGGATATCGACATCGTCGCGCCTTGCATGATTGCGGATTTGATTTTATCGATAGATGGCGAAAGCGTCGTCGGAGCAGTCGGCGTCCTGGAAAACAAAAATGAATTTGTGATTTTTGACGCGAAAGCCATCGTCTTGGGCACAGGCGGTGCAGGTCAGGTATTTAAAGTCAACGTTTTTCCCGAAGGAATGACAGGAGATGGCTACGCTATGGCATATCGCGCCGGCGCAGAGTTGGTCAACCTTGAATTTATTCAATTTGGCTTATCATCCGTGAAGACGAATCTTGCTTGTTCGGGCAGTATGATGCGCGCCATGCCGAAATGGATTAACGACGATGGACGCGAATTCCTGCGCGATTATTTTCCCGCAGGCGCAAATTTGAATGACATCTACAGCGTGGTCTTCAACAAAGGTGCGACCTGGCCGGCTTCTGCCGATGCGCCGTCGCGTATCTTAGATGTGGCTGTCTGGCACGAACTCAGACACGGACAGTCCGTTTATCTTGATTACCGCGCCAATCCAGAGGGTCTGGATTTTTCCAGAGTCAATGCAAAAATCCCGCAGTGGTATCGTGAAATCAAAAACATTGACGTGAGCAAACCCGAATTTGCCTCCAGTCCGCTTGCCCGATTGCAGGGCATCAACCCCCAGGCCGTGGCATGGCTGAAGGAACGCGGCGTGGATGTCGCTACTGGTGAAGTCATCGAAATCGCGCCAGCCGCTCAACATTTCCAGGGCGGCGTAAAAATTCGACAGCGCGGCAACACGACGTTAAAAGGTTTGTATGCCGCTGGCGAAGTTGCAGGCGGACAACATGGCGCCATGCGACCGGGCGGAAATTCACTGATGGATTCACAAGTATTCGGCAAAATCGCCGGAACTTCCGCCGCTGAAGAAGCGAACCGTAAGCCCTTGGCGTCGGTGAACCTGGTGAACAGTTTAAGTTACACATTGGCAGATGAACAGATAAACGTTGCTGTGAAAGCGGTAACAGAAAAACTGAATGCCGCACAGGGCTTACCTGCAACCGAAATGCGCAACCGAGTGCAAGATATTTTGTCTGCTTACGCTAACGTTGTGCGCACTACTAACGGATTGAATGAAGGATTGCAAAAACTAAGCGAATTACAATCTCAAGGACTTCGCGTTGATGAGAAAGGCCGGGTTTATGCGTTGGAAACCCTGAATGTTTTGCAGACCGGTATGCTCGTCTTAGAAGCCGCGCGCCGACGCCCGGAAAGTCGAGGAACGCATCTGTTCTTTAAATCCGAAGATGATTTATCGAATGTACCAACGAATGACCAATGGCAAAAATATATCGTGCTCAAAAAAGGCAGGGATGGAATAACGTGCGAAATGCGCAAGCCTATTACGGGTGAGTAAAAATTTCATGGTCTACGGAAGGCAAGTATATACAATGATGCCATCAACTCTAAGGAAATCTTCATCAAGGCAAACAAAAGCATTTACGCCTGCTGACAAAGCAATAGCAATATGATAAGCGTCAGTTGGAAGGAGGCTATAACAGCGCATGAGTTGGCGTGTTTGTTCTGTGATGGTTTCGCTAAAGGGAAGTTTCAGGGTCATACGGTCTAATTCCATTTGTTTCGCTTCCACTTCGGGTACGGCAGCGGGAATCACATTTAACCGATTTCTTTTTACATCAAGCCAATGTTCCCCTGTTGTTCTACCTTTCTCTGTTAATGCCGTCTTAACAAGAAAGAAAGCGAGTTCGTTATGAACAAATTCGCTTACAACAGATAGAATAGATCCTGCTTGTAAACGTCCTTCAAAAGCAAGGCATTCAGAATGGTATCGTTCAGCATCGACAAGGCGAGCGATAGCAAAAGTAGCATCCCAATAAAGGACTGGTTCCAATGCTTCATGGAAATTACGTTTTTCTGTAGCCATAGCGTGATTCAAATCCTGGGAAATCTTTAAGAACTTCTAAAAGGACTTCTTCGTCGATATGCATAGTAAACCTTTCGCTTGCTTCTCTTATTTGGGCTTTTAATTTCTCATCAGGTGGCCAATTCCAGCCCTTCTTTTTAAGAAGTTCTAAGATTTTTGGGGGTAAATTATTGTTTTTAGACATAAAATTCACTCCTTGATAATATATTATAATTCTTTAGCGTAAATTTTGCAAGTAAAAATTTTCGACTAATGTCCCTGAAACTTTGATTTAATCCAGGTATAGAAGGTTGTCTATTGTAAACAAACTTTTCTTTTAAAAACAAAAGTCGAAGTTGCGCGGAGCGAAGCAATCAATCAAAAGAAACACGGAGGAAAAAAGTAAAGAAATCGACAATTTGTTGAATATCTTGTATAATACTTTTATCTTTCAAGGGCAAAACGGCAAAACCAAACTAATAAATGGTGATTCCCAAGAGGGAGGGAGGGATGAGTATGCCTGAATCAGCTACAGCAATGGTTTTGCATAAGTTTAACGAACCGTTGGAACAGCGGGAGTTTCCGCTGCCAGATCTAAATGAAGGGGAATTGTTGGTTAAAATCTCAGCCAGTGGCGTCTGTGGGTCGGATGTGCACATGTGGTTAGGCAAAGACCCAAGACTTCATTTGCCAATGATTTTAGGACACGAAGGGGTTGGGCAGATTGCGAAATTGCGTGGTGAACGGCGCAGTGTGCATGGGATAACACTGCATGAAGGCGATTTGATTATCTGGAATCGCGGTGTGACCTGCGGCAGATGCTATTTCTGCGCGGTAAAACATACTCCGGCGCTGTGTCCAAACCGCTGGGTATATGGCATCACAACTAATTGCGCCGACCCGCCCTATCTGCGCGGTTGTTATGCCGAATATATTTTACTCACGGCAAATACCGATATTTTGAAAATTGAGGAGGATATTGACCCGGCGATTTTAGTCTCCGCCGCCTGTTCTGGCGCGACGATGGCGCATGCGTTTGATTTACATTCGCCTGACGTGGGCGATACCGTCGTCGTGCAGGGGCCAGGTCCGCTTGGTATTTTTGCCATTGCCTTTGCCAGAGCCCGCGGCGCGTCGAAAATTGTTGTCATCGGTGGAACGCAAAGTCGGCTTGAGCTTTGTCAAAAATTCGGCGCGACTCTCACAATCAATCGTAATGAGACAACCATAGACGAAAGACGACAGAACATCATGGATTTAACCAACGGCCGCGGCGCGGACGTCGTCATTGAGGCTACTGGTTCATCCAGAGCAGTAAAAGAAGGCGTCGGTTTAATCAGGAACGGCGGATGTTATTTAGTGACGGGCTTTGGCAATCCAGAGGGCAAAATTGAGTTGGATTGTTTCGCCGATATCTCGCGTAAAAATATCTGGCTGCAAGGCGTTTGGGTGAGTGATACCAAACACCTGCTCGAAGCCATTAGTCTCGTCATAGACAACGCAGACGCTTTTGCGGCATTAGCCGTTGACAAATTTCCTTTAGCACAGGCGACCAAAGCGTTAGAGGCGATGAGAGATAGGGAGACGATGAAGGGGGTTATTGTTCCAACATAGAAACCGATACCAGAAACCGAGTTTTTCCCAAAAACTCGGTTTCTGAATCTCAATTTGACTTTATTGCAATATTTGGTACAATTATCTTAGACCATTTTCCTTGACTACGAGTGCATTTATAAAAACGCTCCGTCGTGGCGTCCTCGCCACGGCACCGCTGGCGTGGACGCCTGCGGAAGCGGTTATGCACAATGTCAATATCAATTTGGTATTAGAAGATTTTAGGCTCATATAGGGAATAGAACCCTTGAAAAGGTTGGCCAGATTTCAAAACCTTTTCAAGGTTGGCCATCTCCATTGGAGGAATCTATGAAAACAATGAAACGAATCTTAGCAAAGCGTTGGTATCTTTATCTCCTGATGCTTTTCGTCATGGTCTGTGTTGCCGCTTTTCTCTCAGCACAGGAAAGGCAAGACACTTCAGGCGCGGCGCAACAAAAGGTCGAAGCGCATCCGCAAACAACGCAGCAGGTTGCCGCCGATGCGAAGCCAGAATCAGCGAAGGCCGGTGAGGATAAGGGTACTTCCAGCACATCGGAGAAGAAAAAAGAGGATTCTCAAACGTCAAAGGAACCGAAGACAATTGGCGCGTGGCTGCGGAAGCATCATTCAATAATGTCGGCGGTGATTGCCTTCATCTTCGGCCTACTATTTAGCCTACTATTTGGAAACCCATTTTTCGATTTCGTTAGGAATCGCTTCCATCCGTTGCTCACACGGTTTTTCACTCGCATCCTCATTGTTTGCGGCGGATACAACCGGCTACTTAAAAACTATCAGCAAACGCTCCAAAGGGAACTTCAAAAGGTCGGACCCACGCAACAACTTTTCGGCGAAGGCGTTGATATGGAGCGCAATTATATTCCCATCCAACTCAGCAAAGAGGAGTTTACCTATTCAGGAACTATTCCGTTCATCGAAACTCAGCGTTCCGGCGAGATGATGCCGCATTTGACAAGGCGAACGGATGCTCGGGCTGAAGTCGATGATGTCTTAAAGAAAGTAGACGAAGATGGCGGCAATCGAACCGTCATTATTGGCGACCCCGGGTCGGGAAAAACAACGCTGATGCAATATTTAGCGTATCAATGTACGAAAGGCGAAGGAGTCAAACCAATTCCTGTCTTGATTACTTTGACCGCTTACGTCAAGAGTGAGGCAAAAATCATCTCTTCGCATATTGAGGCGATCTTTGAGAAGCATGGCTTCCCGAAAGCGAAGGACTATATTGAGGAACAACTCAAAGAGGGGAGGTTTCTCATTCTGTTCGACGGGTTTGATGAGGTCGAGATTCAAAAACGTGAAAAACTTAGAGAAGAAATCGAACTCTTCGCCATCAACGCGGAATATCTTCGTAATACGTTTGTGGTGACAAGCAGGCCGATTCGAGATGCGGTCTTTGACAACTTCCGCCATTTAGAAGTGATGCCGCTCACGGCAGAGCAACGCAGGATTTTTCTCGAAAGTAAGATAGATTACAGCGAAAGCTCCGACTTTAACGCGGAGAAATGCGCTGAACTTGTCAAAACGATTGAAGCGCATAATAGGATTCGGAAATTAGCTGAGAACCCGTTGTTGCTGACGTTTCTCTACCATGTTTACAAGTATAATCTGGAACTCCCCCGCCGTCGAGTCGAATTATATCGACTTTCTGTCGAATTGATGTTGGATTGGGATATTAAAAAGGGGCGTCCAGAACGTATCAAGGTCAGAGATAGAGACGCCAAAAAAGAAGTGCTAAAAAAGGTCGCCTACTACTGCCACAGCAATCATGTCCGTGAACTTACCGAAGAGGATTTGAAAGCGCAAGTCGAGGCCAATCTTCCCGATTCACTGAGAGGCAAATTTACCGCGGAAGAGTTAATCGAAGAGATTGAGCTCAGCAGCGGTATCCTGCGTCATCGCGCGGCTGGAACCTATCAGTTTATACATCCTACCTTCCAAGAGTATTTAACGGCGGATTACATTAACGACAACCGGGATGCTGAAATTACAAAGCTGATGATGGAACTGAGGGATGAGTGGTGGCGCGAGGTGACGCCACTTTTAGCAGGTATTATGCGGAATGCAACCCCATTAGTAAAACAGATTCTTGATTACGAACAGAAGGTGTCTGATGAGTTGGAAAAACGCGCCTGTCTCTTTATGGCTTTTATTTGCGCTTATGAAGTTGAAGTTGATGATGAAGTGCGCAATCAGGTGTTTGAGGCATTTACCGGTCTGGCTTACGCCCAGGCGGCTGAAGGAATTCAAAGTGTGATGGGGCCGATTGAATATGGGAATGAAGCGCTTGAAACGCTTTTGCTGAATATCCTCAACAGCCCGTATGAAACGGTGCAAGTTTGGGGGCTTGGTTTCCTTAAGGATTATCCACAAATTGCTGAAAAATCGGAACGTCTCATGGAAAAATTAATACCGCTCACCATCGAGCTAGGTGGCTTCCGGGAAGGCGTTCATGATGTTCTGCACTTTTCCGATGAGGCGGCACAGAAGCAGGCGTGGCAAAAACTGACAGCTATTCACAATGCCCCCAATCAAGTAGCAATCGATGAATATCTCCGCAGCCTGGCACCAGAAGGGATGGCGCTTATCCCCGCCGGAGAGTTCCAGATGGGCAGCCACGATGGTGGAAACAATGAAAAACCTCTCCACACCGTCTACCTAAATGCCTTTTACATCGATGTGTATCCCGTGACCAACACCCAATACCGAAAATTCATTGAGGCGACCGGACACCCTAAGCCGCAATATTGGAACGATGAAAGCTTCAATCAACCACAGCAGCCGGTTGTTGGGGTGACCTGGTACGATGCAATGGCTTACGCCGAATGGTCGGGAAAACGACTACCCACCGAAGCGGAATGGGAAAAGGCGGCGCGAGGCGGTTTAGTGGGCAAAAAGTACCCGTGGGGGGATGAAGAACCAAACGACAAGAAGGCGAACTATGCTGAGAATGTCGGGAAGACCACTCCCGTCGGTAGTTATCCGCCCAACGGCTACGGTTTGTATGATATGGCCGGCAATGTCTGGGAGTGGTGCCTTGATGAATATAAAGAAGACTTCTACAAAACGAGCCCTCAAAACAATCCATTGGCTGGGTTAAGTCTCTTCGAGTTGTTGGCAAACTATCAAAACATTGAGACACGACGTGTTTTGCGTGGCGGCAGATGGAGCTCTGAGACAGAATATGTTTTGCGTGGCGGCAAATGGATCCGCGATTCAAGAAGCAGCGATCCAAACTGTCTGCGTGTCGCCTTACGCAACTGGTACCTCCCTGTTAGCAGGCACGTCAATGATGGTTTTCGTTGTGTAGTCCCGCGTTTTCCTTGATTTCATGAATTTATGAGTTTTTGGAATTTTCCCAATCAGAACAATCACCCCCGATTTTTTTGATATATACGTCAGAAGGAATGAGAACTTAGTTTAACTTACTTACTACAATGTCATGTCATTCTGAGCGAAGCGAAGAATCTCTTTGCTGACGCCTCCCCTTGTTTTACGGTATGGTGTTTTTGATCGGTAGAGATTCTTCACTGCGTTCAGAGCTTGCACAGAGTGCAACGAAGTGATGACATTGTGGTATTATTAGGAGGTAAAAAATGACTTTCAAACCACACGGTATCATCCCCGCGTTAGTCACACCGTTAAAGGATGACGAATCCATTGACGAGAATGGCTTGCGCGCGGCGGTTAATCATGTCATTGCGGGCGGCGTACACGCCGTTTTTGCGGTCGGTAGTCAAGGTGAGTTTTACGCGCTCGCAAAAGAGGAAAAGAAACAGGTACTTCAGATTGTCATCGACGAAGTAAATGGTCGAGTGCCTGTCTATGCAGGGACAGGCGCGTTAACTACAAAAGAAGTTATCGATTTGACCAAAATGGCGGCGAACATGGGGGCCGCGGCGGCGTCTGTCCTGACACCGTTTTTCATCGTGCCAGGCCAAAACGAATTGATTCAACATTACGAAGCTGTAGCAAAGTCCGTCGATATTCCGATTTTATTGTACGGCAATCCCATGCGCACCGGTGTTAATCTCGAAACTGCGACTGTAGTGAAACTCGCGCAAGTGGACAACATCGTTGGAATAAAAGACAGTAGCGGAAATCTTGGACTGACAGCGGATTATATCGACAACGTTCCGGAGGATTTTGCGGTCATCGCCGGCAACGATGCTCTCATCTATGCTACCCTGCTTATGGGTGGTAAAGCCTCGATTGCGGCGACGGCGAATGTCGTGCCTAAATTGGTTGTGAGCATTTACGAGAACATCCAATCTGGCAACCTGAAAGCCGCGCGCGCCGCCCAGGCCGCGCTGGCACCGTTGCGCAAAGCGTTCACACTCAGCACATTCCCCGTCGTCGTCAAGGAATCGATGGAGGTAATTGGCGTCTGCGGAGGGCGGGCAAAAAGCCCGGTGGGAAGAATGCCCGCGGAAGCCAGAAAAAAATTGGAAGGTATAATCGAGACGCTTAGAGATTATTTGTAACCGACATTTTGCTATGGCGAAAAATGTATACTAAACGCATGAAATAATAAGGAAGGCACGGGGAAAGGAAGGAAGGGAAGGATTCCCATAGGCGCCAAGTTAAAACCCATTTTGCCCCCTCCTTTCCTCCCCCTTGACGGGGGAGGTTAGGTGGGGGTGATACGAAGGTTTAGCATCAAAGACCAATTTTAAGCTACCCCACCCCTCACCCTCCCCTAACCCCTCCCATCAAGGGAGGGGAATTGAAAAAGGAGCTTAACTTGATGCGTATGGGGAAGTAAGGGAAGGAAGGGAAGGCTTCCCCCCTTTCCTTCCTTTTCATCCCTTCCCCTCCGACAGTGAAATATGATAATTGATTACAACAAGGAGTGAATGAATATGGAAACAACAGAAATCAACACTTTCGTGAAAAGATTAAATCAAAAATTGGAACACGTAGAGCAGGAAGTTGTGGATATAAGACAGCAATTACAGCAAGTAACAGAGATGACCAAAATTGCTGATGGTACATCTGATACTAAACGCCTTTCTCTGCTAGAACGGTCTCGCCAGAACAAAGAAAAACAACGACAGGCTTTTGCAAAGTTATTTGAACGAATGGGGATTCATGGCGAGCCAATTGGAGCAGAAAATGTGCAGAAAATGATAGCCGCTTGTGGAATAAAACCGGAAGATAATGAATTTAGCCGTGGTATTATTGCTATGCGAGAGGAGTAGTGAATTATGAATTCCTTTTATTTTGATGCAAGCGGACTTGCGAAGAGATATTCAAGCGAAGTCGGTACTCCTCTTGTTAATTATCTATTTGCCAATGTCACATCGAATCGAATGATGTGCTTGACCATTGGCGCATGTGAGGTGGTGTGGATATTTGTTCGCAAGAAGAACAGAGGAGATATTACATCCACCGCGTTTAATCAAGCCATTGTTGACTTTCAAACAGAAGTTATCAATGCGGCTGGTTTTACACTTATTTCTGCGGAAGATGAATTAGTTATCGCATCATTTGACTTAATTGAAGAACATTCTATTAATAGCACCGACGCTATCTTACTGAATTCAGCACTTAATATTGCGGCAGATTTAAGGCGCGCAGGTAATGATTTGGTAGTAGTTGCTGCTGATGAACGATTACTACGTGCCGCTCGGGCAGAAGGTTTGGAGACATTCAACCCAGAGAAAAATTCGCAAGCTGACCTTGATGCGTTGCTATCGCATGCGTAGCGAATTTATTGTTATAAAGAAATGAATAATGAACGCCAAAGAACGAGTGATGACAAGTATAAACCATCATGAACCTGACCGCGTGCCCTGGGATTACTGGGCGGCGTCTGAGGTTACGGAAAGATTGCTGAAACATTTTGGCTTCGAGGATAAAGAAGAACTGTTGCGGTATTTCGATGTTGACCTTCGTTATGTCCCTGGCCCAAGCTACATCGGTCAGGAGTTTCAAACTTACGATGATGGTACAATCGCTGACCTATGGGGCGTTCGCCGGCGGACAATGACGGTAGAACATGGCGCATATCGGTGGGCGTATAAGCATGTCGTTTCTTCACCATTGGCACCGATGGAAACGGTGGAGGAGATTGATAATTACGCTCATTGGCCGTCGCCGAATTGGTGGGATTATTCAAAAGTTAAGTTGGATTGCGAACGTTACGCCGGCTTTGCTGTCGTGAACGCCGGCGATAGATTAGATCGAACAGCGCAATTCAAACCGATGATGTATCTGCGCGGCATGGAACAGGCTTATGTTGATTTAATCCTCAACCCGAAGATTGCCGACGCTATTATCGCGCACATCAAGGAATATTTTCTTGAATACAACCGACGGGTTTTTGAAGCCGCAAACGGAAAGTGCGCGAAGCCATCCCGCCCCCCCCTATCTCCCCCGCCGACGGGGGGGAAAAAGGGGGGGATTGATATTTTCATGATGGGGGACGATTTCGGAACGCAAAATGGATTGATGATAGATATTCAAACCTGGCGGCGATTTTTCGGGGATGGCTTTAGAGCATATATCGATTTAGCACATCGATACGGAATGAAAGTGATGCACCATACATGCGGCTGTGTGGTTGGTCTAATTCCGGAGTTCATCAACGCCGGATTGGATATCCTTCAATCGTTGCAACCGCGCGCGGCGGGTATGGATTTGGAAAAGTTGAAAAGGGAATACGGCAAATATATCGCTTTCCACGGGTCGATTGACATTCAAGAGACGTTGCCTTATGGCTCCGTCGAAGATATTCGAGAAATGGTCAGGCAACGCATGAAAGCGGGAAAACCCGGCGGCGGCTTTATCATCAGCACGGCGCACAATATTCAACCCGACACGCCGACAGAAAATATTCTGGCTTTATTCGCGGCGTACAAGGACTTTGGCAGGCTATGAATTCTTACAAAAATTTACATCCACTTTCATTTCAGCCTTTGTATCTTTTAGCGATGGCGGCAGTGTTATTGATTATTCTACTTGCCTTGTCATGGATAGAGTTAATCCAAAGCAAACGTGATATTCTGCATGTAATACAGGCAGAAGCCCTCTCTTTCGTCGATTCACTCTCCATTGCTGGCGAAAATACGCTTGCGTCTTTTGACGAAATCGAAGACCTTCTGGCACAACGCCTGCTCAATAACGCTAAATGGTTAAAACGCCTGGATCGAGAAAATCAACTTTCACCCGTACTCCTTTCACAAGTTGCTAAAGAAAATAATATCTATCGCATTAACGTTTTTGACCCGCAGGGAAAACGTATTATGAGCAGCCAGCCACAAGTGCATTCTGATTTAAAAAGCAAACATTCTCCGATTGATTACATCTATCCTTTACTTTCAGGCGCTGAAGCTGAACTGGTAATCGGTTTAAAGGAGAGCCGTCATGGAGTTGGAGAACGCTTTGCGGTAGCTGTCCGCCGGGACAAGGGTGGGGCGATTGTCTTAAATATTGACGCGGCAGAGATGCTGGCTTTTCGCCGACGCATCGGATTAGGCCGATTGATTCAGGACATTGGGGAAACCGGCGAAATCTGCTATATAGCATTGCAGGACGAGGCTGGCATTGTTGTCGCTTCGAAACATGTGACCCAGTTAGAAAAAATCACCAGCGCTAAATTTCTTTCCGACACGCTTACTCAAAATCAGGTCGCCTGGCGATATCACACCTTTGAAGGCAATAAGATTCTGGAGGTTGTCAAGCCTTTCATCGTAGATGATGTTACCCTGGGGTTGTTTAGAATTGGTCTTTCCTTAGAGCACGCAGAGGCAGCAACGGCGCGAGCGAAAACGCGCCTATTGGTCTTGACGGCGGTATTTTTAGCAGTCGGCGTCTTCTTGCTATTTTTCTTATGGTTACGACAAAATTACGCTCTTTTGGGAACAACTTACCATCGGATAAAGACATACACCGGCAATGTACTTGCCAATGTAGCTGATGCTATCGTCGTGACTAATTCTAATTGCATCATAACTGTTTTCAATCAAGCGGCCGAGAAGCTGTTTTTAAGAGAGGCGGAGCACGCGATAGGACAATCAATCGCAACTCTGAAGGGCGACTTTCTATCCCTCTGCAAGCAAACTCTAAGTGAAAAACAGGGGATATCAAACCAAGAAATGCGTTATCAGCGTGTCGCTGGAAATGCGCTTATTCTTACGGTTTCAACGTCGCTGACGGAAACAGAAGGTGGAGAAATTGATTCTGTTGTCGCGGTCATAAAAGATTTAACCGAGCAGAAAAAACTGGAAGCGGCTGCCCGTCGCAAGGAAAAGTTGACCGCCATGGGCGAATTGGCGTCAGGCGTTGCCCACGAAATTCGCAATCCGCTTAACACCATCGGCATTATAGCCCAGCGGCTGAAGCGAGAATTCGCCGTAAATGACGGTGAATACGATTCCTTGCTGAAAATTGTGCGTGGTGAAGTCAGCAGGATGAACCAGATTATCGAACAGTTTCTTCGCTTTGCCCGTCCAGCAGGTCTTCAACTGGAATCTACAAACATGACAGAGTTTTTAAACGAGGTAATACTTCAAATAAAATCACAAGTGGAGGATAAGGGAATCCAACTTGAAGAGTTAATAGAAGCACTCCCTGAAATAAAAATTGATAAAGCGCAGATGAAGCAGGCTTTGCTGAACTTGATTTTAAACGCTATTGAAGCGACAGCGCCAGGAGGGAAGATTTCCATCAGCGCTTATGCCGTTGCTCAAGAAGTACGCCTTGAGATTGCTGATACCGGCGTAGGTATACCGGAGGAGAATCTTGCCAAAATTTTCGACCTCTATTTTACGACAAAGGATACAGGAATGGGTCTGGGGCTTGCCCTGGTCAATCGCATCATCGTTGAACACGGTGGCCGAATTGAAGTCTCTTCGCAAGAAGGCAAAGGAACTACTTGCATTTTATCTCTCCCGGTAAGTTAGCATCTGACTAACCAAAGTTGGTTCAATTCTCACCTTTTTCCCAATCGACCCAAATGTCGAAGTTGCTCGACAAAATAGTCGAAGCTAAAAAGCAATCATGGCGCAACTTGCGATAATCTAAAAAGGGAATGCGACTATTTCGTCGCCTTTAAGAATGGCTTAATATTTTAGGCATACCAGAGAATACGGTGACAAAGCCTACTGGACAACTCTTTGCTATGTTGGCATGGATTATGCAATAAAATCCCTCAGATGACTTCTGACATAGGTGATAAAAACATAACCGATTATTCAATCAGAAAGTCATTCAACCAGACCGTTAATAGTTGTTATCGCGGCTGGTTAATTCTGTTAATCTGGAAATATCGAATTAAGGAGAAGACATCATGAGAAGTGTATTGACCGCTACGGTAGCTGCGTTGCTCATTATTAGCGGCAGTGCGATGTTGATGGCTAATGGCGGTAGTGAAGGGGATGGCATCTGTATAACCATTGCACCACAAACACTGGTGCTGAGTCATGATTCATGTAGTGTTACCGTTCATACAAATATTGCCATTGGGCTGGTGGATTGTGATTCGTTGCTGCTTGAGGGAATTGCCCCCGATCTGACGAAAGCAGATAACCGGGGTGATTTAGTGGCCAAGTTCGACGCCGATGCTGTAAAAGCCATTGTTACCCCAGGCCAGGTTACACTGACATTGACAGGTTTGCTTGTCGATGGTAATAGTTTTGCCGCTTCAGATACAATTACAGTTAAGGAATAAGAAGATTAGACCGCTACAAGACGCGAATTCAGCGGTTGCGCAAACGCGCTGGGTATCATGTTGAGCTTGATACCTGGCGCGTTGTCTATTGACAACCCCGAATGATTTTCTTTGATATCCACTAACAAGGGTTTCAGAAGCTCCAGTTCATATTGTTTTCCATTCAATACCACTATTAGTTTTTATCGCAATTCCTGGTTATCGCTAAAAACAAAATAACCCACAGGAGTATCACTAACCGCCAATTGAGACATTTCGACCCTTCGCTCCGATTAAATTAGAGTTCCCCAACTCAATTCCCTTCAATGCTCAATTCTTCACACTCGACTAAAACGTCGAAAATACTCGACCAACTCGCAAATTGTGACCCTGCTCTCAAATGCAAATAAGCAAATGTGCAGATTTGCAGATTTGTAGGAGAAAGTAAAAGAGGGTTAAGAACTTCTGCCAACGTGTACTGGCTGATTCGTTTTTTAATTCCGTATAGTAGAGAATTGGTATTATTGACGTGAGAATGAGATGTTGGTAAAATATCTACATAACCAGGATGTTAGCGGAGGTTATCACACAGAAGGTGATGAAAATGTCAAACGAAACCATCATTGTTATAGATGATGAGATTCCTCAGAGAGAAACAATGTCGGGGTTTCTGAATAAGCTGAATTTCAAGGTGTTGGTCGCGGCATCCGGGAAAGATGGTCTTGACATCGCAAAAAAAGAACCGGTAGATTTGATTTTGACCGACTATCGCATGCCTGATAAAAACGGCTTGGAAGTTCTCAAGGAAGCCAAACAACTAAATCCGTTAATCGAAGTTATCCTCATTACCGCTTACGGCAGCGTCGAAGGCGCGGTTGACGCCATGAAAGCCGGTGCGGCGGACTACATCGAAAAACCTATCGATTTAGATAGATTAGAAATCGTCATCCAAAAAGCGCTGGAGCGAAAAAAATTGACCGCGGAAAATTTGCACCTCCGGCAGATGCTCGAAGCGAAACACCGCTTGACGGGAATCATTTCCGCCAGCGGGGCGATGGAGGAAGTCATCAACATCGCCGGCCGAGCCGCCGTAAGCAAAGCGACAATATTGCTTCGCGGCGCGAGTGGCACCGGTAAGGAACTACTTGCACAAGCGATTCACTATGCTAGCCCACGAAGCAATAAGCCATTTATCGCGGTCAATTGCGCCGCGTTGAATGAAAATCTTCTGGAAAGCGAACTGTTTGGACATGAAAAGGGCGCGTTCACTGGGGCTGATAAAATGCGCCGCGGACGTTTTGAATTAGCGGATGGCGGGACGCTATTTCTGGATGAAGTAGGCGATATTCCGCTTGCGGTACAGGTGAAACTTCTGCGTGTCTTACAAGAACAAACCTTTGAACGATTAGGCGGCAGCGAAACGATAAAAGTAAACGTGCGTCTGATTGCCGCGACCAATCGCAACCTTGAAGAACTGATAGAAAAAGGCGCTTTCCGCGAAGACCTCTTCTATCGTCTTAACGTAGTAAACATCTACATTCCGCCGCTACGGCAGCGAAAAGAAGATATTCCGCCGCTGGTCAGCCATTTCATCGAAAAATATGCAGTGGAGAATAACGAAGCCTTAGATGGAATCTCCAAGGAAGCCCTCGATTTGTTGATGCGATACAATTATCCCGGAAATATACGCGAGTTGGAAAATATTATAGAACGCGCGGTCGTTTTGACGCGCGGGAATATGATTACCAAAGATGATTTACCTCTGCACACTCGTTCTGGGGCAAACGAAGCAAACCAACAAGAAGGCAATTCATTGACGGAGATGGTCGAACATTTTGAACAAAAACTTATCATCGAAGCCCTTGATAAAGCCGAGGGCAATCAAAGTCAAGCGGCGAAAAGCTTGGGTATCGGCGAGCGAAAACTGCGATACAAACTGAAAAAGTACAAAATTAAGTAAACTTATTAGAAAGACAAAAGCTGTAGGATATGAGGTGATATAGGATGAAAATTAGTCTTATTCTTTTGTTTTTTATTTATATGACAACGGTGATTTCTTATGCTTCTGGAAAGCAAACGGATGCTACGATAATAACAGAAAACACGGCGACGGAAAATCTAACCACCAAGAAAACAGAAAGTAACGATAAAGCAGATAAAAGCAAATCGGAGAACGCGAATGAGAAATCTACAATGGAAACACCACGTAAAAAAAACATATTATGGTGTTTTTTCTCGGCTGTAAAAATGATATTCGGCAAGAGCGGCATCCAGAATGCCAATGCGCACACCGAAGACCATAAAAGTTCCCAAGACCTTTCTCATGAACTCAATTACGACTACTTTGTCGATAAAGATGACGATGGTATCTGTGATGGCAGAGATATCAAGCAGCCGAGGCGACAGCAAATGGGAAACCGAAAAGGGTGGAGGAAAAATTAACTGATGCCTCTGCACGCCTTACGGCGGCAGGCGCCGTTGCCTGCCTATGTTCACTTCGTTCAGCGGTCCCCTACTTGGAGGGGTAGGGGTGGGTACTTCGTAAACTGCCCTAAGGCAGACAGGCGATGAACGAAGCAATCCGATTGCAAAATGAACTGCCACGAAAGTTCATCACAAATTTCAAATTTACCCCGTGGGATAAAAGGGAAGGATAAATATATGGTCAGGCAAACAATAGACATCTCCATGTAAAATCAACTCACGTAACCCTTTAGCTCTCTGTTGTTCATCAAACTTAATAGCCGGCATAAAATCATCTCCGTTACTCTGTAATTTCACCAGAAACTCGTATTCTCCAAGAAAACGGGTTTCTGGCACTAATAGTAGTACAAGTTAAATTCACAGTTCAACCTGTCCGTTAAGTCCCATCTCAGCAAGACTATTCGCCGTCAAAACACGAAGGCTAATCTTATCAAGCTCTTGCTCACCGGTTATCGCTCTAATTTTTTGAACCACGGATTCGGGTAGTTGACCAAATTTTGCATTTAGCAATTGTAGGAGAAGCGACTGCTTTCCTAATTGTACTCCTTGTTGAATCCCTTGTTGAATCCCCTGTTGACGTCCTTGTTGAATCCCTTGTTGAATCCCCTGTTGGCGTCCTTGTTGAATCCCTTGTTGGCGTCCTTTTTCAATTAATGGGTTGGTAATCATTTCATTCACCTCCGGGTAGACTTCACGAATCAATCGTTCATAGATTTGTTCTTCCTCATCATTTAAAGTCAAATAAGTTTCAATAGCATATACAATACAATTAATCTGCCGAGTTGGCAAAGTAGAGAAGTAGGATATGAGTTTGCGGTAACAAGCCACTTTGAGCTCGGGCAACGACAAGCCATCAGGATTCATGAAAACTGCTAATGCGCAAACCAAAGGGTTATCCTTTTGCAAATATTCTCTCGCTGATAACATAGGGAGACTGATACATGTATATTGGCAAGTCAAGTTGCTTTGTAGCAAACCGACCTGACAATCCTCTTGTGTCATACTATCTTGAAGCGGATAATTGCAGAAGACAAAGGACAAAATACGTTTTTTGTTTTGCCATGCTGTAAACTCCGATAAAGAAAAGGAATCGACACGTTCTCCTTCGATTTCCCGAACGTAAATAAGGCAGTGATACGCCAACATACGCGCTGGAAAATCGAACCTTTTCTGCTGTTGCGATTCAATGTGAATCAAAAGAAATTCCGGCGGTGGTTCTTTAACCCCGACTTCGAGTAGCACATCAATAAATCGTTCTGCTCCTTTGGGAGCATCTGTGTAAAGCTGCTTATTTAAGTCCTTTTTCCTGGCGAAGTCTAATCGTTGCGCCAGGTCTGGGAAGAACAACTCCATCACAAATACGATAAAATTAACGGCGAGTTCCTTCATGAACTGGTCAAGTTCCATTTTAGCCTTTCTTATTTAGAGTGAAAGTTTTTGCTATTGATGGTTATTTTATCAATCTCTCCTCGGAATGTCAAGGAGAAACTACGTTAAGCAGTCAATATACGGTATCCCCTGCCAACAAAAAGTCCTACAATAATCCATATTGCGCCGATAACATATTCACCTAAAATCAATCCTAAAAATAGTGGTCTGGTGTTACGGTATGCTTTAAGCCCGCCATATTTAAGGATGATGTACTTAAAAAGCCAACCCAAAAAGATGGAGAGAAGAAACATCTGAATGCCCCAACTGCTTCCGGTGGTGCAGCCGATAGGATGCAAGGGCCACCACAATAATCTGTGGTACATGAAGGCTAACAACAAAGTGCCCGCCGCGCCGATGAAAATAAAGCTAAAGTCGATTTTGTTCATATCAGTGGGATAAATAAGCCGGGAGTCTAAAACTCTGAATCCAATATCCCCAACCCAGGAAAGACCAAGCATATTTCCGCCCACTTTGTATGCGAGTTTCAAAAAGAAATAGCTTGAGATGGGTAGTGCAAGCACAATGGCGGCAAGGATTGCCAGAAGTAGAGAATGTTTTTTAAGAGTAGCTTCATCGGAGATTTTGAATGTATTCATTATGTGGGGCATGGTTAGCTGCGTTAGGTCTGTTCTGAAGCCTCTCGCCTGGATGGTGTCAATCGTCAAACTCCGAGGTCCAATCATTCTATCTCCGAAAGCAGTTCTTAACATCATCATCGGGTCGAAGGTTGGATGCACAATTAGCACTCCAGCGCTGGCTACCTGCCAGGTAAAAATTACCCACATCATAGCGGCGAAGAGAATAATAGATAACGCCACCCAAAGAGACATTCCCATGGTCTGAGAAAGTACCACTAAAGAAAAAAGCATACACAAAAGTCCTAAAATCGCCCAACGATGGGACATAGGTTCATTGTGTTCGTTGATGTCGGAAGCCGTGGAAGGGAAAAATGCTTTTTGTACGATATCTTTGATATGCTTCCTCGAATTCCAGATTATCATACCGATAACTACGATGAATGCTCCCATCTCTTGATGCGATGCGAAACTTCGGGTGAAACCAAATTCTCCGGGTGACCCAGGCATTCGCAAGCCGAAAACCTCAAAAATTAAACATTCAACCTTATAGAGAAGATAGAAAAACCAGATGCTTAGAGAAACCCGTAACGCTAATAGGAATGTAATCCCGATTACCGAGGGATGTATATGGAGCGGAAGCGGACGAATAGCGGAAAAAGGCTTTTCCGTCAAAAATGGGTCAAGGGAAAATTGCGTGGGTATAAAAGGTACGATTGGAAAATAGAAATGAAGACCGTTAAAGACATGCAACATTCCTGCTGCTGTGAAAGCAATCCACATTAGCCGATTTTTAAAAAATTCAGGCAAAAGCGATTTATTTTGTGGCTGAAGTCGCCAGACTTCAGGTTCTCTTATAATTTCAGCGGGCAATTGCACCAGCGGGAAAGTGATGCGTTCATGTTCCACCCATTGCTTGCGCAGAATTGTACTAAGACAGAACATAGCCCCATATATCGAAAGAGCGAAAAGCATCCAGAGCAGCAACGGTTTTACCCAAAACTCCCATGGTACACCTCCATCAGGAGCGCCTTCATAAAAATTTCTGGCAGCGACCAGGTTTTTGGGCGTCAACCAATCCGGAAGATATTGATGAAATAGTTCCTGCCATTCATTCTCTGGAGTGGCAAAATAATACGAGCCGACCAGGGTAGGGAGTAAATATTCCGCGAAGGCTTTGGAGGGAATGCTGGCGGTGACAATCATCATACACCAGATGATGGTTAATTCAGATGAACTTAAAGTCAGACGAGACTTCAGTTTTTTTAAAAAGATATTGAAAAATATAAGAAAGGTTAGGATAAACAAAGGTCCAATAGGCAGATGGTTGCTGGCAAGATAGGTGTTGCCAACGTAATGATTATTATGTGGCGTAATAATACAGATGCCAACTACGAAGAAAAGGCCGATTACTACAGCTCTAACCGTTAAGCCTTTGATTGTTACTTCCGGTTTTTCAAATCTTTGGTTTGTCATAGGATACACAGAAACCGAGTTTTTGGGAAAAACTCGGTTTCTGTCGCGCAATAATCAGCACCGTTTGATAATCAGCAGCTATAATGCATGCGTCAATTAGATTATCAGCGATTTTTAATCATCCCCCAGGTGGATGCTAACTTTCCTCCAGAATCTACGGCTGCTACACTTGTTGCCGTTCCTAAACCTTTCGTCATGATGTCGTTTATATCTTTCTCGGACAACGCCACGCTGAAAAGTCCCACATCATCAATGATGCCACTAATGGGCTGAGAACCATCCAGTCGGTCTCCAATAGTAACCGGCGCCGTATTGGAATCTGCTTTAGCGAATGGTTGTTCCTTTTCATGCTTTCCATCCACGTGGACATGGAGATTCTTACCATCATAAGATGCTGCAAGAAAGTGCCATTTTTCATCAGTAACTTTGGTAGTGGAACCACAATCACTCCAGTTTCCTCCAGCAGTGACCTCAGAAAATACCAGGCCTTGTTCATTCATATCCAAAGCATAGTTCTGTATTCCATTTGCGGGGTCTTTCACCAAGACAACCGCCCAAGCACCTGTGGGTTTTTGTTTGGTCCATGCGGTAATTGTCCATTCGGCTAACGTGAGAGAATTGTCATGCGGAATCTCTACACGGTTGCCCCCAACACCGGTAAATTCTAAAGCCTTTTCAAATTTCCCATCTGTCCATCCAATCTTGCCGACAAACTTCCCATCATGGCCGTTGCCAGAAGCGTCTTTGACGGTGTCGCCCTTTCCTTCATCCAATAGCCATATACCTACTATGGTATCGGATTTAATCTCGGCATAAGCCGAACTGACAAATATGCCAATGGCAAAAGCCAGGATGAAAATCGTTGAAATTCTTATAAACATTTTGTTATTCTCCTTTCAGGTAACTTTAACGTTTACAAATTCTCGACGCAAATACGCGCCCAAACGTGAAACGTGAAACGTGATGCGTGAATTTACATCTATCACGTTTCACGTTTCACGTTTCACTTTGTCAACTAATTTTTGAAACACGCAAACTTTAATAATGAAAATTACTGTGGAATTATTCGTAGCTCTTAACACCTCCCCAGGTAGTGGCGAGTTTACCAGTAGGGAAAACAGCAGCTACGGCTTTAAGACCATTAGTCATGATGCTTTTGAAAACTGTTTTTCGACCTACCTGGAAACTTTTCATTATCTGTTTCCAAGTAATATTCTACATCGTTGTCTTCCCAGACATTCTGGATGCCAGACTTATGTTTGCCTTCCACCGTTGGGTCGGGAATGAGACATCCAAAATAGAAATAGGTTTCGTCCCATAAGACGAGAGCAGTGACTTCAAAAGATGGATTGCCCGCTTTAAACGTAAACTCTTGCGCTTTTTCCCACTCTGGCTCATTGAGTTCTCCATTAATTTTTATCGCTGCAAAACTGTTTGTCATGATGATACTCAACACGACGATGCTTACAACGTATTTCATAGCATATCCCCCCTGATTTTTTTATTACTGTTAAGATACCGCTGATTTAATAGACGAACGCGGATAATGAATAATGTCTCATCCACGTGCGTCTATTTAATCCGTGGTATCTCTCTATCCTGGCAAAAATAGGACGAAACATGATATACGCTCAGAACTGCTTCTTTTTCAGTTCAGTTAGTTTTGCAGACTTCCGAAGTCTCGGAGACTTCGGAAGTCTGATGCTCGAACAACTTACACCGTTTTAGACATTGTTCTTCACGGCCAGGTCGCGTTTCAATTCGGCAAAGGCAACCTCTTCCAGGTCTATCCGCTCCTGAATGATACGTCTCAGCCAATCTTCGACACTCACTTCCCTATGCAGATAGGCAAAGAAAGCCGCACGTGCAGCCAGTTCAGATGGAAGAACCAAAGAAGTGTGCTTTGCCTTCCGCACGCGGATAGGCTCTTCCCAGGCAGAATCATCATCAGTCTGTGCTACGACAATTGTATCAATTTCTTCCTCCGAGAGGATTTTGTTTTTATCTTTTAAGTTCATATTGGCCACCCCGTAATAATACGGACTATATTGCCCGGCTTGAGTTGAAAAATAATCTTGAGTCTACGTCCTCCGATGGTCCTACCGATGAGTTGATAGCGGTCTCGGTATGACTTGTTACGGCGCACTTCGAAGTCGGAAAAGAAACATTCTACGGCTTCCTCAAAGGTAACATGATGCATAGCGAGTTTATCACGTTCAAAGTCATACTCGAAGTTGGTCGGCGTGAAACTATGCCAGTTCACTTTTTATTCCAATTATTTCTTTTGATCAAACTTTTCTTCCAACTTTTTCTTTAAGAAAGAAAAAGTTGACAAAAAGAAATAATTGGAAGAGAAGAACTTTTCTTTCTTAAAGAAAAGTTTGGTTA
>Ga0194125_10000717_pt1 | contig 56198 bp, 35 predicted proteins | sample TA2KigC250mmetaG_FD_148626 | JGI IMG/M metagenome (GOLD analysis project Ga0194125, IMG submission 148626) | Freshwater microbial communities from Lake Tanganyika, Tanzania - TA2015034 Kigoma Deep Cast 250m | ecosystem: Environmental > Aquatic > Freshwater > Lake | place: Tanzania: Lake...
GTCCTCGAAGAGGGGATTGCTCGTGTCGACCGTTCGTCTCCGGTCGTACCACAGCTTGCTCGTGAACCCGTTGACGTACTCCGTGTAGATCTCGGTGCGCCAGCGTTTCACATCCTTCTTCTCATAAACAAAGCGGCCTGACTCCCGATAGTCCACGGTGATCGTGATTGCACGTTTCGGCAAGAGATACCATGTGTTGACGCCAAACCCGACGAGATCTTGAGTGATATGGGCTCTGTAGTCGTCATTCCACTCACGACCCAACGCGAGTACGTGATCAGGACCGTAATAGTAGTAGGACGGGGCAACATTGTAGTAGCCCAGCGATGGAGTTCCAATGGTCAGCGCTCTGATTTCCGCCTTGAGAGCCGAGTTCCGTGGAAGAACCGCCGAAAACCGGTCGATCTTCCACTCCCCGAAGTGAAACCCGTCCTCATCGTACTGATCCGTCCCTACCTGCTTGGTGCTCGAGTACTCGAGGTATAGATCGGCGTTGCCGAGTGCATAGCGACCGTCGAAGGCCCATACTTCCGAGTAGTCAACATCGGTGGCTGGATCGCTAGTCCTTCTCGCATACGTCCCTCCGAAACGAACTCGATTGGTGAGCACAGGTCGCCACCGGACAATATGTGCATCGTCCGAGGAAGAAGGTGTGACGCCCCCCCCGACCCGGGACCGGCTGGAGAAGTCGCTCATGATGTAGGTGAAGACGTCCGCCCAATTCTCCGTCTTGAGGTTGAGGCGGAACCCCTGGGCGTTGTCAGAGTCCTTCACGATCTCAGGATCGACTACACGAATGAGATGGTTCTCCACCCAATACCGATTTTGCCGCGAGAAGAGATAGACCTCTGCGATCGATTTCTTGCCGCGGGGGAAAGTAACCGGCGTGTGGAAGCGCGCGTGGCTCTCCCGATACTGGAAGAGGGGCCTATCGTTCTCGTTCCCACCCGTGTACCAATCCGCTTCGAACTTCACGAAGGTCTCGACGCCTGTACGGGGCTGAGAGAAGATCCGGAACTGGCTCGCGGCGTACGTGTCGTTGTTGTTCGACTCGAAATCCCACGGGAAGAAGCGGTCCTGCTTTCGGATGTCGAGCTGGAGCTGGTACTCTCCCTCGATCACCGTCCCCGCGTCGGCCGAAAAGGACGCCGCTCCGAGAAGGAGCGCGAGCAAGAACGAGAGCGCGCCGGTACTCCTCATCGCTCTCTCCCGATCGGGACGGTGATCGACGCCGTGTACGAGACGCCGAGCGTCTTGTGCGTCGCGAACCCCGCGTCGAAGAACCAGGTCCCCGTGAGGACGCCGAACCCGCCCCAATACTCGTGATCGAAGAGCCCGCTCCGGAGGGCGAAGACATCGAAGAAAAGGACCTCGCCGCCGACCGCGGGGGAAAGATCCCCCCTTCGGTTCGTCGCGAAGCCCGCGGAGACGAGGGAGGCTTCGTTCCATAGATAAGTGATCGAACCCTCAACCTCCGCACTCATCCGCGTCCCTCCCCCTCCATCGACGAAGTCGAACCGCGGCTCCCCCACGTTCCGGACAATCGCGCCGATCCGAAGGTCGCCGTGCGGCCGCACGATCGCCCCGAGGTCCGCGGCGAGCTTCGTCTGCGAGCCGTAGTCGACTCTCTCCGAAGTCTCGAAGTCGCGAAAATCGGAGTACCCGACGCGAAAGATCTTCCCCGTGATCCCGATTCCGAGATCGCCGAGCACCGGAATCGAGGCCCGCCGGCCGGCGGAGAGGAAGAAGAGATCCTCGGAGACCACGTTTGCGAGCGATGTCCGGTGCCAGCCGACGCCCGCGGTCCCGACCGCGGGGGGAAGAGGAAGCGCGAAGGCGGCGAAGTTGGTCGAGAGATCCTCGACGACGTAGGGCCGGTTGTGCGCGAGAAGCACGGCCGCGCGCCTCTGCCAGGCGAGACCGGCCGGGTTCCAGTAGACCGCGGCCGGATCGTCCGCGAGCGCATGGAACGTCTTCGCCATCGCAACCGCCCGCGCGCCCGTCTCCAGCCGATCGAAGTACGCGTCTCCGTTCGAGGGAGCGAGGGACGCGAGAAGGAGCAGAGAGAGAGCGGCCTTCTTCATCATCGGACCACCGAGAACGCCTTCGTCGTCCGGAACACGCCCGGCTCCACGACGAAGCGGAGAAGATAGATGCCGCCGGGAACGACGCGCCCGCTCTCGTCGCGCCCGTCCCAATAATCCCGTTCCGGATCACCCGGCCACACCACCGATCGGAGATCGTACTCGTAGAGGAGCCGGACCCTTTGGCCGCGCATGTCGTAGATCTCGGCGGTCACATAGATGCCCCGGATGCGATCGAAGACGTCGGTCGAGTCCGGCTCTGGAGCGAGTGTGTATCGGAACCGCAAGAAGTCACCCGTTTCGGGCGAAACGACCGGGCGGAGCAGAGTCAGGGAGCTGAACGTGAAGTTCTTCTGCGGAAATGGGGGCGTGAAGGCGAACGTGCGACGGCCCGTGATGCCGGCGCCGATATCGGCCAGGCTGTCGGGAGGCAGCGTATCGACCACGCTCTCTTCCCAGACGAACACCTTCCGTCCATCGCCCGTGACGTAGGAAGTATCGTCGAGCGGAAGGATCGCGAAGTTGTCGATGGTCACTTGGTTCGAGGACTCGATCGTGTGTCCGCCGAGATTGTCGGGCGCCGAGTCGGGACCGCCCGTGCCGTCCGGCCCGGCCGTGAGAATCGCCACGACCCGAATCGACCGGACCTCGTCGAGCCCGCCCGGAAGAACGTAAACCGAATCGCGTTGGATCGGATCCCAGCGGCGCTCGAGCGTCTCCCCGTAGAAGACCGGCCAGGGGATCCGCACCTCCATCGATCGCCCCGTGTTCCCCTGGGCGAAGGTCGCAACCGTCTCGAAGAGGGAGATGTCGACCTGCGTCACCTGGTTTTCGCGCGCGAAGCGCCAGAGCTGCGGGGTCGGGTTTCCGTCCCACGTGGCCAGGAAGAGATCGGGATACAGGTTTCCCGCGAACACGAAGTTCCGGCGCCACGAGTTCAGCTCCGTCATCTTGTCGAGACCGCCGGGGCGGTAGTCGAAAAGGAGAATGATGTTGTTGTCCCAAGAGATCCCGTCGACCGCGACGTATAAATTGTCGTTGTCCCAAGTGATCTTGATCTGGTTGATGTCGTTATTGAAGCCCCATTTCGAGTCGTTGTCTCTCTCCTGGGCGACGACCTCGAGAATCCCGTCACCGTTCACATCGATGAGGGTGTCGACGAAGACGAATTCGTCCGCCTCGAAGTCGTTCGAGTAGCCGTCGATGGCGATGCGGTTCGAGAGATCCGCGCCCGTCGTCGCGAGGGCCGGAAGCACGAGCAGCGAGGAAAGGAAGAGCGTTGCGATGACTCTCCGCATGGGAACCAGAGGCCGCTCGGAAAGCGGCCGGTCCTTTCGGCAGGGAGGTTAGCAGCCGCCCGGATCGAGAGTCAAGGAACATCGCGGAGCTTGAGATACGGGACGGCGGACTCTATGATCGAGAAGGGCCTGTGCCCGAAACAAGGAGCGAACAATGCGACACCGATCCTTCTCACGGTACTTACCGTACTTCCTCGTTCTCCTCACAGGAGCCCTCGAGGCCCGCGCGGAGACCGCCGTTCTCTTCCGCTGCGACGCCGGCGGGCCCGAGCGGCGGGTCTTCGTCGCGGGCGAATGGAATCGGTGGGACCCTTCCGCCGACCCGATGCTCGACCCGGACGGAGACGGGATCTACGAGAAGACGATCGCGCTCCCGCCGGGTCGGTACGAATACAAGTTCATCGTGGACGGCGTATGGATCGAGGACCCGAACGCGAGCGAATCGGTTCCGAACCCGTACGGCTCGTCGAACTCGGTCGTGTACGCCGGGGCCGCTCCGGAGCCCGGCGTGGTTCGGATCGCCGCCCGCGGCGCGGAGACGCCGGCCGCGAAGATCCGCGATGTGCTCTTCTCGTTCCGGCTCGACCGAACCCCCCGGGCCGTCTTCCTCGCCGGAACCTTCAACGATTGGAAACCAGACGCCCAAGTGATGGACGGACCGGACGCCGAAGGGCGCTTCCGCGTCCGCCTCGCGCTCCCTCCCGGCGAGTATCAGTACAAGTTCGTCGCCGACGGCTCTTGGTATCACGACCCGGCGAACGAGAAGACGACTGACGACGGCTTCGGCGGCTTCAACTCGATCCTCGTCGTCGACGACCGCTTCCCTGCGATCCCGCTCCGCGCGGGGGACGGGAGCATCTGGGAAGGGACGCTCTCCCTCGCGCCGGAGCACGTGAGCGCGGTGCGCACGGAGGCGGAGCGCGTCGTCGTGACCGCGCGCGCCCATCAGGGGGACGTCACCGGAGCGGAGATCCTCTTCCGGCGGGGAGGCTCCGAGAGCCGGATCCCGATGCGCACGCTCGGAGGGGACGGCCGCTATGTCTACTTTCGCGGCGAGCTGGACGCGGGTCCCGGCATAGAGGGACGTCTCGGCATCGTTCTCGCCGACGGGGATTCCTCGCGCGTCGTGACGCGCTCCGGGCTCGCCCGGGAAGCGAGCGACGCGCAGCTTCTCGAGATCAACGCGATCGGAACCCCCCTCTTCTCCGTCCCCGACTGGGTGGTCGACGGCGTCTTCTATCAGATCTTTCCGGAGCGTTTCCACAACGGGAACAAGAAGAACGACCCCGATTTCCGCGAGCCGTACTACGCGGGGAAGACGACCCTCCCCGAAGGGGGGAAGACGAACGGCGAGCACTATCACCTCGTGAAGGATTGGTACGACATCTCCGGACTGTCCAAGAGCCCCTACCGGACCGACGGCCGCCCCGACTACTTCTCGTTCTACGGGGGAGACCTCGAGGGGGTGCTCGACAAACTCCCTTACTTGAAAGATCTGGGTGTCACCATTCTTTACTTCAACCCTCTCCACACGGGGAAATCGAACCACAAGTACGACGCGTGCCACTACCGCGAGGTGGATCCCCGTTTCGGAGGGAACAAGGCGTTCCGGAAGCTCGCCGACGCCGCTCACGAGGCGGGGATGCGGATCGTCGTCGACGGCGTCTTCAACCACACGGGGAACTGCCACTACGCGTTCGTCGACTGCGTGGAGAAGGGGAAGGATTCGCCCTATTGGTTCTGGTACGAGTGGAGGAAGTGGCCGCTCCCCGAGACCTTCGCGGAAGGAGAGAAGGCGAGCGACTACTACGACTGCTGGTGGGGACACGGCGATCTTCCCAACCTGAACCTCGATCTCTCGCGGCCGAACGCCACCGAACAGGCGGCGACGCGGATCTCCGAGGCGATGCCGAACGAGCCTGTTCTCGAGGAGATTCGCGCGGCGGTCCGCTTCTGGCTGGAGGAGATGAACGCCGACGGTTTCCGGCTCGACGTCGCGAATGAAGTGCCGGCTTGGGTCTGGAGGATCTTCCGCGAGGAAGTCCGGCGAGTGAAGCCGGACGGCTACGTGATCGCCGAGCTCTGGGGGAACGCTGCGGCCGATCTCTCGCCGCTCCGTTTCGACGCCACGATGAACTACCGCTACTTCCGGGAACCCTGCCTCGCCTTCTTCGCCCGGGGCACCCTCGATGCGTCGGTCTTCGATCGACAACTCGCCGGCGGACGGTTCGGCTATCCGCTCCCCTCCGTTCTCGGCGCGATGAACCTCCTCGGCTCGCACGACACGGAGCGCTTTCTCACGCTCGCCGGAGGCGACACGCGGCGCCTTCTTCTCGCGTCCCTCTTCGCGGCCACCTACGTCGGCGTCCCTCACGTTTACTACGGAGACGAGATCGGTATGGAAGGCGGACACGACCCCGACTGCCGCCGCCCGTTCGAGTGGAAGACGCTCGAGACCCCGCGCGGCGCGGCGATCCGCGAGCGCATGCGCGACTACCTCGCGATCCGGCGGGATCACCCCGCGCTTCGGCGCGGGGAGTTCCGCACGCTTCTCGCCGAGGGGAAGGTCTACGCATACGCGCGGTGGACCGATGAGGAGAGGCTCGCGGTCTTCCTGAACGCGGGCGGCGCGCCCGTGACGGTGATCGTCGAACCCGATGCTCTTCCCTTCGAGGCAGGGGCGGCGTTCGATCTCTTCGCGGGGCGCGAGGCGGCGTTCGAGGAGGGCGTCCTTCGGCTCCCGCTCGAACCGTTCTCCGGAACGATCCTCCGGTTTCCGAAAGCCGAGGGCGAGCCCGCGCCGGTTGATCCGCAGACGCAATAATGTTACAATTCTCGAGAGATTCGGGAGATACGGCCTCTCTTTGCCGCCCGCGGGCGAGGCGCCCGTCTCCCGCTTGCCGCTCCCCGAACGTTCGTCCGACAAGGAGAAAGCTCATGCGTCTCGCGCACGCCGTCGCGTACTGTCTTCTGGCCGTCTCTCTCGCGATCCCCCTTCCTCTTTCAGCAGCCCCTTCCTCCCCCGCTCCCGCGCCGGGGATCGACGCCGCGGGCGATCCGACCGCCTACCGTCCCGAGCACGCGAAGGCGCTCGCGCCCGTTTACGACACGGCCCGACCCGGGGCGCGCGCGGCCGACCTCATGGCCTTCTACTACGACCAGAACGTCGACCGTCTCGCGTTCCGCGTTCAGCTCTTCGACATCGGATCGTCCGACGAAACCGCCAACCACATGAACGATTCGCACACGAAGATTTACATCGCCCTCGACTACATGGACGGAGGGGCGCGCGCGCTTCCCGACGGGATTCGCGGCGAGGCGCCCGTCCTTTGGGACCGCGTGCTTCGCATCGAATACGATGAAGGCGGCGCGCTCCGAGGAACCTTGCTCGACCCCTCGTTCGGCGAGGGAGAAACGGACCGCGTACGGCGCGTTCACGTTTCGCTCCGGCACGACATGGTTGAGGGTTCGATCGATCTTCCCGGCGGTTTCGAGGAGGCGGCGATCCGCGCCGCGGGGAAGATCGGCGCGACATACGAGAAGATCGCGGAGGCGGCCGCCGCGGGCGATCGGACACCGGTTCGCTTCTACGTCTTCACCGCGCAAGGGGACGAGCTTCTCGACGCGATCGAGGCGGACAACGCCTCGCGCCCGGGCGATCGCAACGTCGCCTTCATGGTGCACGGCAATCAGGGACTCACCTGGACATCGGTGTTCTACGGGGAGCGCGCCGAAAACGCGTCCTATCCGGGCGATCCGAACAACCCGGACGACGGATTCGACGAGATCCTCGATTGCCACCGCTACTACAACATCCCGCTGAACATCCACCTTGCCGGACAGCTTCAGACGAGCGCCGAGTGGCACAACCCCGAGTTCAACGACTCGATCGCTTCGGCGGTCGCCCAGGGATGGGGAGACATCATCACATCCGCCTATGCCCAGCACATGATGCCCTTCGTGCACAACAACATGAACGATTGGGCGGTGCACATCGAGAAAGTGATGTCCGACTGGCGCTACGGGGACACGGCGGTCGTCGCGTGGGTCCCCGAGCGCGTGTGGCTTGAGAACCCGGACAACGACGGAAACGGGATCACCGCGAGCGGCGGCGTCGTCGACAATACGCTCCTCGACAACTGGATGAACCACGGCGTGCGCGCGGTGCTCCTCGACGACTACATCCATCTCGACTACTACAACAACTGGGCGAACGACCGCCACGTCTATGTCCATTCCAACGGCCTCAAGTTCATCCCGATGGACGGCGACTTCGTCGGCGCGATGGACAACGACTGGGGAAGCGCGTGGAACATGATCTTGAACCTCTCCCCCGACGAGATCCTCGTCTACGGGAACGACTGGGAGATCCCGGCGGAAGTGAGCCAGGGCGCGTGGAACCAGTACGCGCTGAACAACTGGATCAACGTGATCCGCCAGTGCCGGCTGAACAGCGGGACGGTCGCCGTCTGGAAGCTCTCCGACGTCATCCACCACGGTCCGTTCATCTCCGGAATCTCGAACCCGACGATCCAAAACGGAACCTACGGACTTCTCGGGGGCAAGTGGGGATACGGGGGGGGCAACAACTCGTGGTACATCCACTGGGCGGGATACAACGATCCGGCGCACGTGTGGGATTTCCACACGCCGACTTGGAACTACGGGACCATCTGGAACAACGCGTACAACACGATCATGGCGAGCCCCTCGAACGACCTCTCCGAGACCGCGTGGTACGTGATGATGACCAACCTACACGAGACCGGCTGGCACGACGGAAGCGAGATCAGCGGCTGGATCTACCGCTACTCGAACAAGATCAAGAACGCGAACGTCTATGCCGAGGCGGCGCGCTGGGCGAACGGCGACTATGCGAGCGCGACCGGCGCCTACCTCTCGGACATCGATCAGGACGGACAGATCGAGGGGGTCATCCACAACGACAAGCTCTTCGCGGTGATCGAGCCGATCGGAGGGCGCGTCGTCCATCTCTTCGCCCAGGAGACGAGCGATGAGTACTCGGTCATCGGGAACTGCAACGTGTACTGGACGGATACCGAAGGGGATTACAACGAGGGGAACCACGTCGGCGGTCTCTCGGACGTCAGCGTTGCGGGCCTCGACCGCGAGCACGATCTCTACACGATCTCGGTGGTCTCCGGCTCGGGGAACAAGGTCGCGCTCGACATCGCGCACCCGAACGTGACCAAGCGGCTGAACCTCGAGCTTGGCAAGAAGTACCTCGACGTCGTGTACGACGCCGCGGGGCAAGACGTCTATGTGAAGAGCGGCTTCTCCCCTGATCTCCTCGATCTCATCTGGAACGCGCGTTCCGACCGCGTGTGGTCGGCGTCGCCGGTCTCGGGCGCCTACTTCGGCCAGCGGAACCCGAACTCGGGTGCGACCGCGGCAATCGTCGTCGGCAACGGCGGCGCGCGCCACAACCTGCAGTACAACTCGACGCTCATGGGCGTGGAGGAGCTCTTCGGAAGCGGCCAGTTCGAGATGTACCTCTTCGCGGGCGAAACGGCGGCGCCCGACGGCCAGGGGAACATCGCCGAGCTGCAGACATTGGCGAGCGCGCTCTCCGACACGCTGAAGCCGCGCGCCGTCTCCGCGACCTACTTCCCGACGCCGAACCGCATCTCGATTCTCTTCAACGAGAAGGTGAAGTACGACCAGGTGGTCGTAACCGGCTTCAAGGTGGACGACGACAACGACGGCATCGCGGACGTCACCTTCACCTCCGGTTGCGCGGTCGTCACGACGAGCAACAGCGTACGGATCGACGTCGCCCTCGACGGCGCGACCGCCTCCGCCATCGAGAGCCTGAATCCGAACACGCTCGAGCTCATGATGAACGCGAACACGGTAAGAGATGTCGCCGGGAACGGGAACCGCGCGCTCGACAACACGCACGATGTGGCGATCGAGGTCGCTCCCGCCACGATGATCACGATCGACGGCTACTTCGATCCGAACGAGTGGACGAACGGCATGCGGATCGTGAGCGACTATTGGGACAGCGATTGGACGACGCCGAGCCCGGGCGACACGAACGACATCAACGCCCTCTACATGACTTGGGACAGCACGTATCTCTATCTCGGCATTCTCGGCATCGTGCACAACAACTCGTGGCTCCTCTATCTCGACACCGATCCGGGCGGGCCGAACGGCGAGTCGGATCTCGATTCGATCGACCGCTGGGAGCGGGGCGCGCAGCTTCCGTTCCTTGCCGACTTCCAGTACGGCTGCTATCAGCATCAAGGCGGATACGATTCGGACAGCTTCTGGAAGATCACGAGCAAGACCACCGCACAGGACTTCAGCGGGTCGATCCTCTCCGAATTCGACTCGCAGCACTTCTATCAGACAAACGGCGGAAGCGAGATGGCGATCCCCTGGGACGTGCTCTACGGTCTTGGGGGAGGGAACGTACCCCCTGGCGCGTCGGTCCGCCTCGTCGCGTCGATCTGTTGGGACCCGGAACCGAACGGGGAGCTCGGCGGCGATCAAGCGCCCGACAACATTGCAGCGACGCCGCCTATTCTCGACAATTTCGTCACGGTACGGGTGGACTGCGACGACGACGGAAAGCCGGACGCGAACAACGAACCGGTGGGAGTGGACGGCGCGGACGTGCCGGCGGCGAAGCTCGCGCTTCTCGGGAACGTCCCGAACCCGTTCAACCCGGCGACCGAGATTCGCTTCATCGTTCCGGGCGCCGCGGGGACCTCGGCGCGCGTGCGCCTCGCGATCTTCGATCTCGCGGGGCGCCGCGTCGCCACTCTCGCGGACGGCGCCCTCCCGTCCGGATACCGGACGGCGGCGTGGAACGGGACCGCCGACGATGGGACCGCGGTCTCCTCGGGCATCTACTTCGCGCGGATCGAAGCGAACGGCGAGACCGCGACGAGAAAGGTTCTCTTGATCCGATAAGGGTCTATATCCCAAGAGTCGCTACTAGGTCTGCGATCAGCCCAATGGACGGGCTTGCGGCGAGGCCCCGGCACCCCGCCGGGGCCTTCGTGCACGTAGACTCGTTTCCCCGGTGATCCGGTCCGGCCGCGACGGTGCGCCCCTGCTTCTCTTTTTCCCCTCGCGCTGCTTGCCGTTCCTGCCGGTCTTCGACGCGGATCTCTTCGAGAGAGCCGACAAGACGACGCGTGCGCTTCTCGGGCCGTGACGGAAGAGAAGGGAATCGGGCCAAGGCCTATTCCGATCCTTTTCTCATCGCCTTCGCTTCTTCGACGCGGCCTTCTTCCGATCGCGGCGATCGCGTTTCAGCCACTCGATCGCACCGGGGGTCTGCCGCCATGCGGGGAGCGCGTCGGGCGCGAAGACGATCGCCTCTTCCTCGCTCCCGAACGCATAGGAGTCGGGCTGGAGATCCGGGATCTCCCGCTTCCCCGTGAGAAATCTCGCCATGTGGGGGTTCTCTCTGCAGGCCGCCTCCCGAAGCGCGCGAGCACCCGGGCTGTCCCCCTCCCTGCGGAATGCCGACAGAGCCCGCGCGAAGGCCATCGGCGCCGACTCGTCAGCGGCGTGGTCGGTGAGGAGCTTCTCCGCGTCCGCATCCCTTCGCTGCTCGAGTAGAAGCGGAGCCAGAATCAAGCGGACCCCCTGGTTGTCTCCCGGGTTGAGACGGAGAAGCTCACCGTAGTGTTCGATCGCCTCGTTGAAGCAACCTCCCTCCCTCAAGCACTCGGCGACCCCGAAGCGCGCGCGCATGTAGGGACGGGTTTCGATGATCCCCCAAAAACGGCCCGCGTCTCTCACCATCGCGCGCTTCCCGATCGACCGCTCGCCCGCCTCCATTCCCTTTCGATAGAGATCGAGCTTTCGCTCCCGATCGGGCATCCGCTCCGCCAGGAGCACATAGGCATCCGCGCAGTCCTTGTCGATCGCGAGCGCTTGTCGCGCAAGCTTGATCTGCAAACGACCGTCCGCCTCGAGCGCGCGATAGAAGAGATCCTGGGCTTTCTCCTCTGGCGTGCTCGTTCGGAAGGACGGGGGCTCTCCCCCCGAGAGTTCCTTCCTGAGGATCTCGTTCAGCTCTTCGATCGAAGCGCCCTTCTTTCCTTCCAGGATCCGACCCGCGGCGCGCATCGTCTTTTCCATGAGGCGACGATCGGGGAATCCCCGAACCAAGGAGCGCGCATCCTCCAGGCGAGGATCGAGAAGCCAAGGAAGAGCGAGAGTCACCTCCGCACGGCCGTCAAAGGTCGTCACCTTCTTCCTCCAGCGCCCTCGGTCGAGATCATCCTCGGTCGTCTCGGCGAGCGCCAGGAGCAACCCCTCGAGAAACGCGAGCTGCGAGGAATCGGGTCGCCGGAAGGACATCCACTTCTCGCTGCAGTAGGCGCACGGGTAAGCGTCCGCGGATGCGATCGGCAATCGGTGTTCCTCCCAAAGATCCGCATCGGGGTAGGGGATCGACCAGATCGGGTCGAAATCGATGTGCCAAGAGTCCCGGGCGAGGGCGTACTGTCGCGGATCATCATCCGTCAAGAAAGCCTCGAACTCATCGAGCGAAGGATAGAACCCGAGCCCGCGCGCGATGCCGGCCGCGCCGAGGACCAGGAAGTGAGAGAGCCCCCGCTCGGGACAAGGGGATTCGACTCGGATCACGTCCTGATCCGTAAGATGATTCCAGGGAGCTGCGCGGAAGAACGCGGCCGCCGCCTCGGCGAATGCGCGCATTCGCTCCACCGTGACGCCGCGGGCCGCAAGAGACGTGCATACGCTCAGCGGACCGGACATCCGCACGCTCGCCTGATGAAGAAACTCATCAATCCGGTCGAGACGCTCGAGGATCGAGATTTCCACTCCGAGTCCTGAGAGAGCACCGCGCAGGTAGTCCGCGAGCGCGGGATCCCTCACCTCGAGTCGCCTCGGTCGGTACCCCGCGAGACCGCCTCTCGAAGCGGCCTTTGCGATCAACTCGATTGCGCGGACCGGCTCGATCTCTTCGGGCTTCATGAGCTCGCCGGCGAAGGCGAACCCGGTTTCCGCGCTCACCCATAGCGCCGCCCACGCACGGTAGGGGGACTCGGATTCCTCTGTGATCCATCCGGGTGTGCGAAAGATCCCTCCCTGCCAGACGTCGGTCGGGTGCGCTCTTGCCCTGGCAAGCCGTTCGATGGTGCTGTCGATGATCTTCGCCATTTTGCGCTCCGAGCTCCGGTTCAAGAACGTCCACGGAAGACGACCCGTCAGGACCAAGGAAATCGCATCCTCGGGTCGATCCGAACGCTCTCAGTCAGGATGCGTCCAGAATAGCAGGTCGGACACGAGAAGGGAACGAAATTCACCGATCGGATTCGACCCGCGCCCCCGAGGGGCTCGGCCGCCTATCGGTGTGCGGCGTCTTCCTGACGAGCATCGCCGGCGCGCGCGGTCACGAAACCACGATCGTCCCCGGCAGGATCGTGATCGCGTTCTCCCGCACCTCGATCAAATGAAGCTCCGGCCAGTCGAGAGACCCGGTCCCGTGGAAGCCGAAGAGATCCGACCCCTCGCGGATTCCGTCCGCGTTCGTGTCCTTCCATACGTCCAGGAAGTACTGCCCGGGCGGGATCGGTGTGAGGACGAAGTTGTGCACGCGAGCTCCGCTCTCAGGGATGAGCTCCGCGTACCACGGGTTGTTGTTCCACCATGCGGCTTCGCTCGTGTAGAGGCCGAGACGCGCGCCGGCGAGGTCGAAGGGGCCGGACGGATTGGCCAAGGAGACGGTCCCGCTGATTCCGGTCGGCCGGTCGACGACCACGACGACCACCGGGTGCGAGTCGACGCCCCCCTTCCCGTCGATCACCGAGACGAGGATCGAGTAGTTGCCCGGCGTGTTTGGCGCGACCCAGCGCGCCTCGAAGCCGCCGACGATGAGAATCCCGTGCGCCGCCTGATAGAGGTAGACGAGAGTGTCCCCGTCCGGATCGTGCGCGTAGACCGTGATCCGAAGAGTGTCCCCCTCGAGAATCGAATCGCTCGAGATGGCGACCGAGTCGATGACCGGCGAGCGGTTGTCGCCCGGACCGGCGGGCGGTCCATCGTCCCCGCACCCGGGAAGCCAAGCCGCGAGCGCGGAAAGGAGCACGATCGGAAGCGCCTCGCGGATTCGAACGGTGATCTCTTGCCTGTTCACGGCCGCGCTCCTCCGCCGAAACCGGCGGACCGATTTGAATCGGCCCCGACCCGACCCCTCCGTTCACCCGATCCGACGGATCAATCCGGCGTTCCGTTCACGCCCGCGCCGGCTACGCGCTCGGCTCAGTCGACGGGTTCTCGATCCCGAGCGCGGTCTCGAGCGCGGCGACCCTTTGTCGGAGCGTGGCGACCTCCCCTTCGAGCGCCCGGATGCGGTCTTCGGCCGCGCCGCCCGAGGGAGCCGGCTCGGGTGCTTCCTCGTCCGCTTCCTCGTCGAGCGCCTCCGGGCGTCCGGAAAGAAGATGCATGTACCGTCTTTCCTTGAAGCCTCTTCTCCGGGGAAGGAGCACGACCCACGGCTCTTCCCTCTCGGCGAGACCGCGAAGGATCTCGTGGACCTCGTCGAGACCGCCAAGCGGCGCCATGCGGCTCGCGCGGGTTCGGAGCTCGCCGGCGGTCTGCGCTCCGCGAAGCATGAGCTCCGCGAGGATCGCCGTCTCGGCAGCGGAGAGGCCGGTCTTCTCGGCGAGGGCGTGGCGGTACTTCTCCACGCGGCTCCCCGCTTCGTCCACGACGACCACCCAGCCCTTCCAGCGGAGGCCGTCCGCGACCGCGGCCACATCCGCGTGGAGCCAGGAGACGGCCGGATCCCGGTTCGACTTCTGGTTGCACGCGTTCACGAGGGCGTTCAAGGAAAGCGGATAGTACTCCGGAGTCGTTCGCTCCTTCTCGACGAGGCAACCGAGAACGCGCACTTCTTGAGCATTCAACAATTCACGCATTGTGTCTCTCCGCCGGCGCTTCTTGCTTGTCCGGCGCGGCCTTTCTCAATAGGGCGGCTCCTGCATCCCGTACGCGCCCCACTCCTCCTTCGACGGGCCGAAGAGCCCCGGCACCCTCGCCCCGGCCTGCCGGAGGAGAACCGTCATCTGGCCGCGATGGTGCATCTCATGGCTGAGGAGAGCGGCGAGCGTCTTGCCGCGCGGCCATGTCTCTCCGTACATGTCGTCCGTCTTCTCCAGCGCTCCGTCGCCCCAGCCGCGCGCGAGCGCATCGGCGAGCTCGCGGGAGATCGCACGGTACGCGGAGGCGATCTCCGCCGCCGAGGCGGGGGGAGGAGCGTGCGGGTCGACCGATGAAAGCGGAAGGCCGGTTCTCGCCATCATCTCCGGGACGGTCGTGACGAGATGCCAGGCGATCCGGCCGAGGGTGCGGTGGCCCTCCGCGACCGGTGGTCCCAACGCACGGTCGTCCATCGCGTCCAGGAGTCGCGAGGTGCCTTCGGAGAGGCTCCGGTAGGCATCGAGAAAGTCGTTGATGCGGCGAAACATGTGAACCTCCTTCCCAAGTCGGAAGCCGGGGTTCGGCGCGTCTAGGGTAGGGCATCGGCGCGTGGGGCTCAACCGGTTCCTGCCCGGAGCGGGCATGCCTTGCGAGTGGCGCGACGGACCGATCGATCGTACCTCTTGGGCAGATAGACCGGAACGCGGGAGAGAGACGCGCGTGAACAGGATCGGGCTCGGAGCGTTGCTGGCGGCTCTTGTTCTTGCTCCCCTCTCTTGCCGATCGGGCGGGGGGATGCCGGAGGCGGGCGGCTCCGACAAGGGTGCGGTCCCCACGAAAGGAAGCGCGATGACGGAGAAGAGGAAGGCCGTGAGGAGCGAGGAGGAGTGGCGGGGGATTCTCACCCCCGAGCAGTACCGTGTGCTTCGCGAGAAGGGGACCGAGCGCCCGTTCAGCGGGCGATACTGGGACGCGACCGATCCTGGAACCTACGTGTGCGCGGGTTGCGGCCAGGCTCTCTTTCGGTCCGAAACGAAGTTCGACGCCGGCTGTGGGTGGCCGAGCTTCACCGCGCCCGCCGACCCGGCCGCGATCGATGAAGAAACCGACCGGAGCCACTTCATGGTGCGAACCGAGGTGCTGTGCAGCCGTTGCGGCGGGCATCTTGGGCATGTCTTCGACGACGGTCCCGCGCCGACCGGACTCCGCTACTGCATCAACTCCGCGGCGATCGAGCTCGAGCCGGACGACGCCGAGCCCGACTCGACGGAGTAGTTTCGGCCATCGAATCGTGCGACGCACAGGCCCTGGGCGGGCAGCAGCCAAAAAGGACGCATGGGATCTGGCGAGAACGGAAGAGTCCGGAGCCGAGGGGCGGGGCTCGCTTGCTCAAACATACCGCGCGTGAATTCGGTACCTGAATTCGGTACCTGATACCCCATTCCCTCCGTGACCCGCCGTGGTGGCGTTCTGAATGGCCGGACGGCGGGTCCTGTCGGCGGCTGTCCGCTCGATGCTCGCGAGTCGCCGAGCCTTGGTCGCTGCGCTTCTCGCGGACACCTGCCGCCGCCACCCGCCGTGGTTGCATCGTCGATCTAAAGGACAACCCTGACGGTGCGCGCTCTTGCTCGCTCGACGGGCCGACCTCCCCCTCGGGGCCTGATCGACGAGGCCGGGTACCCGCCCCCTCGACAACGGAGCCGAAGGCTCCCGCCCCTCGGGGGCGGGTGGCCGAGCGATCGGAGCCGAGAACGCGCGCCGCGCGTTCGGAGGCGTCCCCGAGGAGGAGGTCGGCCCGTTGAGCGAGCCTTCTCTCTTCTACCCCTTCACGCCGCCGAGGGTGAGCCCCGAGACGAGATAGCGGTTCAGCGCGAGGAAGAGCGCGAGGACCGGAATGCAGACCAGAAGCGCGCCCGCCGAGTAGTTCGCCCATTCCGTCTGGAAGGTCCCGGCGAGCGACTCGAGGCCGAGCGGAAGCGTATAGAGGCCGAGCGACTGGACGATGACGCGGGCCACCATGAACTCGGACCAGGCCGAGATGAAGCTGAAGAGCGCCGTGATCATCAGCGCGGGCGCCGAAAGCGGGAGCGTCACCCGCCGAAATGCTCCGACGCGGCTCGTCCCGTCCACCATCGCCGCCTCCTCGAGCTCGACCGGAATCGAATCGTAGTACCCCTTCATCGTCCAGACACAGAAGGGGAGCGCCGTCGCCACGTACGCGATCACGAGCCCGGGGAACGTGTCGACGAGCCCGAACCGGCGAAGAAGAACGAATAGCGGCAGGAGGAGCATCGTGGCCGGAAACATCTGCGCCGTGAGAAACGCGAGCATTCCGGCACCGCGCCCGGGAAACCGGAAGCGCGAGAAGGCGTAGCCGGCGGTGGAGGCGAGCGCGACCCCGAGAATCGTCACCGCGATCGACACGAGGATCGAGTTCCGCATCCAAAGGAGAAACGGCTTGTTGAAGAGGATGATCCGGTAGGCCTCCAGCGTCGCTCCCTCGGGGATGATGCTCAGCGACGTCGAGTAGAGGCGGTTCCCTGGTCGGAGAGAGATGCTAAAGACCTGAACGACCGGATAGATTGTGGCGAGCGTGACGAGAACGAGGACGAGATGCAGAACGATCGACCGGAGCCTCCGAACGCTCATGCCCCGGCCTCCTTTCCGCGCGACGCCCGGAGAAACGCGATCACGAACACGAGCAGAATAAAGAAGATCACCAGGGAGAAGGCGGCCGCGTAGCCGTAGCGATAGTAGTGAAACGCGGCCTTGTAGACATAGGTGACGAGAATGTGCGTCTTGTCCGCCGGCTCTCCCTGATTCGTCACGAGCCAGATCACGTTCAGGTTGTTGAAGGTCCAGATGGTGCCGAGAATCGCCGCCGGAACGAGGACCGGCTTGAGCAAGGGAAGCGTGATCTTCCGGAGCCGCGTACCCCACGACGCCCCGTCGATCGCCGCCGCCTCGTAAAGCTCTCTCGGGATCGATTGGAGGCCCCCAAGGGCGATCACCATCATGAACGGAAACCCGAGCCAGACGTTCGCGAGGATCGGCGCCGCGAACGCCCAGTTGGCGTTCGAGAGCCACGGCACCGGCGGCAGGTGAAGCCCGCGGAGCATCAGGTTGATCGCTCCGTACTCGTAGTTGAACATTCCCCGCCACGTGAGCGCGGTGATGTACTGCGGCATCGCCCACGGAAGGATGAGAAGCGCGCGGTAGATCGCGCGCCCGCGGATCTCCTGGTTGAGAAGAAGCGCGAGCCCGACCCCGAAGACGAGATGCGACACGACGTTCACCGTCGTCCAAACGACGGTTTTCAAGAGGACCGAGTAGATCGCCGGCTCGCGAACGATCGTGCGGAAGTGATCGAAGCCGACGAAACTCCAATCGCGAAGACGGTAGAGGCTCATGTTCGAGAAGGCGATCACGACGTTGTAGAGGAACGGATAGAGAACGACGAAGAGCATGACGAGGCCGGCCGGCGCGAGGAAGAGATAGGGGAGAGCGGATCGGCGCCGCAGAGAGGCCATGCTAGTCCCGCATCTCCCGAATCTTCCGCTCCGCGTCCTGCTGCATCGCGCGGGCCGCGTCCTCGGGGGACTGCTCTCCGTTCAGCACGTTTTGATAGGCGGGACGCATCGCGTCCCAAATCGCTCGCATCTCGGGAACGACCGGCATCCGCTTCCCCTTCTCGTACTGGCGGAAGGAGGCGGTGATCCGCTCGATCTTTTGAACGGCGGGATCCTCGAACGCGTTCGTGCGGCTCGGGATCACCCAGAGACGCTCGGCGAAGAGAACTTGCGTCTCCCGCGAGGTGAGGAACTTCATCACGTCGATCGCCCGATCGCGTCGCTCTCCCTTGAGGTTCACGTTGAGGTAGTACCCGCGGCTCGAGATCATCGGCGTCGGCCAGAGTCCGGTCGCCTCGCTCCTCGGGATCAGGGCGATTCCGAAGTCGATCCCCGCCTCGTCGTAGCCGCCCCACGACCAATGCCCGTTCACCGACATGGCCGCCTTCCCTTCCTTAAAGATCGTGTCGGCGAGCTGGTACGTGCACTCGCGGGGCATCGCCTTCCGATTCGCCTTGAGATCATGGAGGAACCGGAGCGCGTCGACCATCGCCGGCGTATCCAATGTCGGGCGGTACGAGGCGTCCATGACCCATCCGCCGAAAGCCCCCACGTAGGGGATGAGCCAGAACGGTTCCTTGAGATCGAAAACAAGTCCGTACTGGTCGGGCGTTCCGTCGCCGTTGAGGTCCTTGGTGAGCGCCTCGCCCATGCGGACCATTTCTTCGAGCGTGGCGGGAGGCTCGGGGAGAAGCGCGCGATTGTAGAGCAGGCAAAGGTGGTTTCCCACCTGCGCGGGGAGCATCCAGATGTGGCCGCGAAGTGTGTCGAACGAGATCGGGAGGAACTCTTCCAAGAACTCGCGCGGGAAGACCTCGTCGATCGCGGCGACGCCGCCGGCGATGGCGTAGGGACCCGCGTTGTCCGCAGGCCCGAAGACGAGATCCGGCCCCCCGCCGCCCATCGTGGCGGTGAGGTACTGCGTGCGGAGCTGTTCGTTCCCGATGTTCGTGTGCGTGACTCGGACGTCCGGGTGCGCCTCGTTGTACGCCGCGAGAAGCTCTTCGAGAACCACGCGCTCCTGTGGATCCATCATCTCCCAGAGAACGATCTCGTCCGCCCCTCCGCCGCATCCGGCGAGAATCGCCGCGAGGAGAAGAAACAGACCCGACCGAATCATCCCGCCGTTTCCGATCACTTCCTCCCTCCTCTCCGCGCCTCGTGCCTTCAGGCTTTCTCGATCCGCCTCTCGGTTTCGCCGTCGAAGAAGTGGGCGCGGTCGATCGGGAAGCGGATCACGACCCGGTCCCCCGCGCGGAAGGGCGCGTCCGGACCCGCGCGCGCGATCGCCCTCTTTCCTTTAACTGTAAGATAAATGTTCGACTCCCCGCCCATCGGCTCCACGAGATCGATCTCCGCCGGAAGGCCCTTTCCTTCCTTGTCGACCTCGATGTGCTCCGGGCGGATCCCGAGGAGAAGATCCTTTCCGCGGAGCGCATCGGGAAGCGGGACCGCTCCGTTCCACCAATCGATCGGAATCCCCGAGATGCGGAAACCTTCCGCCTCCCATCGGGCGGGGAAAGTGTTCATCGGAGGCGAGCCGATGAACTCGGCGACGAAACGGTTCGCGGGGCGCTGATAGAGGCCGAGCGGCTGCGCGATCTGCTGGATCTCCCCCGCGCGGATCACCGTGATCCTCTCGCCCATCGTCATCGCCTCGACCTGATCGTGAGTCACGTAGACGGTCGTGATTCGAAGTCTCCGGTGAAGGGCGGAGATCTCGGCGCGCATCTGCACGCGAAGCTTCGCGTCCAAGTTGGAGAGAGGCTCGTCGAACAGGAAGGCTTTCGGTTTCCGCACGATCGCGCGGCCGAGCGCGACGCGCTGCCTTTCGCCGCCCGAGAGATGCTTCGGAAGCTTCTCGAGAAGGGGCTCGATGTTCAGGATCCCCGCCGCCTCTCGTACGAGACCGTCGATTTCCCTCTTCGGCAAGCCGCGGACGCGAAGACCGAACGCGATGTTGTCGTAGGCGGTCATGTGCGGGTAGAGGGCGTAGTTTTGGAAAACCATCGCCACGTCCCTCTCGCGGGGCGGGACCCCGTTGACGCGCCGCCCGCCGATGGAGATCTCGCCGGAGTCGACCTCCTCGAGGCCGCTGATGACGCGCAGAACCGTCGATTTCCCGCAACCCGACGGCCCCACGAGGACCATGAACTCCCGGTCCCCGATCTCGAGATCGATTCCCTTGAGAACCGGCTTCCCCTTGCCGTAGCTCTTGACGAGGCTCTTCAGGACGATTCCGGCCAATGTCGCTTCCTCCAGGCTCTTCGCGCGCTCGAGCGGGATCGGCCCTCCTGGATTCCGGCGTTCCATTCTCTCGAAAGGCGGGCCTGCCGGTCAACCGTTTCGAGGACCGCCGACCGACTGGATTCCGGGCGCGCGCTGTGCTATAATAATTTAGCAATCCGCCCGACTAAGCGGCGCGGTGTGGTCCGTCTCCCCAACCCTCAAGATGGAGGAAGCTCGATGAAGCGTGCGCATGCGATCCTCGCCTCTCTCCTCGCGACGGCCCTCGCGGTCGGAAGCGTCTTCGCGGAAGGCTTCGGAACCCCGACGCTGGACGGCGTCGTGGACGCGGTCTATGGAAGTCCCGAAGCGTCCGACCCGGCGGGGGACCACTGGAACAACCTCAAAGCGATGGACATGCTGAACCTATATGTCTGCAACGACAACAACTTCTGGTACTTCCTCTTCACGGTCAACGAGAACCTGAGCACGACCAACTGGGGCAAGTACCTTCTCTACATCGATGTCACCAACGACGCGAACGGCGCGACATCGGACGCGTGGGCGCGCAAGACCAAGGCCGCCGACCCCCACAAGATCGAGTACAGCTTGAACACGTGGGTCAACGCGGCCCCCTACGGCCCTGAAGACACGCAGTTCTGGGTCTGGAATCAGGGGACGGCGTCCTGGTCGATGTCGGGAGGCGCCGACGGGGCGGCTCTTTCCGCCGGCGCGGTCTCCGGAATCGAGTACAAGCTCGCCCGCTCGCGAATCGGCGATCCCTCGACGATCTGGGTCGAGGTTTGGTCGACCGGCGAGGTCGGGAACCCGCCCGCGCAGGACACGTCGAACGATCCGGCGGACGACTGGAACGCCGCGAACTGGGATGACACGGCGACCGTTCTCGTCTCGACGATGGTGACGCGGCAAAGCGGCGGAGACACCACGCCGCCGAGGTTGGAGGACGCGTACATCATCGAGAGCAACCGGGACACGCTGATCGCGGTCTTCAGCGAACCGCTCGATCCGACGAGCGCGCAGACTCCCGCCAACTACACGGTCACCGGCGTGACCGTGAATGGCGCGAAGCTCCACGGGGACAGCTCCCAAGTGCTTCTCACGCTGAGCGCGGACATGGGTCTCGGATCGTGTCTCACCCTCGAGGCGGTGAACGTCAAGGACCGCGCGTTGAACACAATCGTCGACAACAACACCACCAACGTCCACAAGTTTTACCTAACCCAGCTCCTCGTCCGGGCGAACATGAACGTCTATCTGCGGACGAACTCCGCCGCGCCGGATCCCGACACGGTGGCGATCGAGGGGAGCATTTCACCGCTTACGTGGGACCCGACCTGCGACGACCTTCTCGCCGATCCGGAAGGAGATTCGATCTACGTCGGCCGGTTCGTCTTCATGCACACGTGCACGGACGGCGTCACGGACACGGTCACACTCGAGTACAAGTTCACGCACCAGTGCGCGACGTGGGAGAGCATCGGGAACCACGTCTACACGCTGGACGGGACGTACGCGATCGATACGCTCGACATCTGGTGGGACAACCTCGCGCCCGTCGACTTCACGGACAAGAACATCGACGTCGTCTTCTTCGTCAAACACTGGAACATCCAGTGGGATTCCGACGTCGATTCGATCGGCGTCAACGGAAGCCAGGCGCCTCTGAATTGGGATGTTCCGCCGGCGAACCGCCTTAAGGACGACGGCGTTCTTCCCGACTCGACCGCGGACGACGGGGTCTTCTCCACTCGACTCACGTTCCCGACCGGCACCCTGAAGAACGTGGACTTCAAGTTCCTCTGGAAGCAGCTTCCGGACACGCTCTTCAACTACGAGTGCTTCGAGCAGTCGAACCGCAATGTCTACCTGAACGACACGCTCTTCTCGACGACGAACCCGATCGTGATGGACGTCTTCGTGTGGGACTACTGCAGCATCGTGCAGGGAATCGGCGGCGGTTACGTCCCCGCGGCCGGAAAAGCGGAGCTGCTCGCCAACGTCCCGAACCCGTTCAACCCGAACACGGCGATCGAGTTCACGCTCCCCGCAGACGCGTTCGTCGATCTTTCGGTCTACGATGTGAGCGGGCGCCTCGTTCGCGGTCTTCTCCTGGGCGAGCTCGCCGCCGGTTCGTACGTCGGCGACCGAGCGGTCCCGTGGGACGGAACCGACGACTCCGGGGCGGCGGTCCGAAGCGGCGTCTACTTCTATCGCCTCAAGGCGGACGGCCGCGAGATGACCCGAAAGATGGTCCTCGTGCGGTAGTACCGCGCGGCGGAGCGTTCCGTTCGAGGGGCTCGGACCGAAGGTCTGAGCCCCTCGCTCTTGGTAGGGGAGACACGCTCCGGCACGAAGCAATTCGGCAAGAAACGAAAAGGAGGCGGTGAACCGGGCGTCCGGATCCATCGATGGATCCATGACACCCCGCCTTCGTCGCGTCTGTAATCTATCCGGGTTGTCCGGATGATTTGGAGGATTGAACCCAAGACGACGAAATCGATGGTCAACTCTTGGTTCGGCCATCGGTCCCGGGCTGCCGAACGGAAAGAGCCCGGTAACCTGACGGCAGAAACGGGCCGAGTGCCGGATGTGCCATCCTGCCTAATGCAATTGCATGGAACGTTGACTTGTGGTAGACTTCTGTGTGTTCCAGGATCAAGCGCATCCGACCGCGCGTGGAGAAGACAACGCGCCGAGGTTCATCAAACTACAACCGGTGTCGATCACGAGGAACAGGCCGGCCGCGGGGACGTTCGGTTCGATTCGGACACGAAATCGAGGGGGATGATCCATGAGACAGAGCCCGGGCAGAGTCGTTGACCGCTCGCGAAAGGTCCTTTCGTTTCCCTTTTGGCAACTGCTGCTCCCCGTTGGGATCGCGGCGGCGTTCCTTGCGAGTTCTCCCTCGTGTCTCTTCGGAGCGGAGATCCTCGACAAGGAACGGAGCCTGGCCGCCTCGCGGGACTTCCTCGACCGAGTGGTCTCTTCCGGCCGCCAAGACCTAGTAGATCTCCAGAGTATCCAGAACTCGGTCTTGGACGACTCGTACCTGGTCCATCATCCCGTGACGAAGATCCCGGTCTACTCGGTGGTCCCGGTTCGTTCTCACCACGGGTCTCTTCTCGCGCTCGTCGCCGTCGATGCCGAGAGCGGGCGGTGGCTCTGGGCGACTTTCTCGCCTCCGTCCGCCGACTTCCCGGGCGTTACGCAAAGCCGGGCGCGGGAGAGGGCCTTGGAGAAAGCGCGCGCCTTGGGAGCGCAGAGCCCTCGGAGCGACGGCCTCTTGATCGAGGGATGCGACAAACACCTCTATTGGTCGTTTGAATCGCCCGACGGAAGCCGATGGCTCATCGACGCCGACCGCGAGGAGGCGCCCGTTCTTTCGTCCTTCGATTTCTCGGCGGAGCGGGCGGTCACGCCGAGTGATCCGGAGCGCGAGGGGTTCGTCTCCGACGGAAGGATGGCCCGCGAGAAAACCCCGGCGGAAAAACCTCGCCTTCACAAGCAAGCCGTTCTTCCCCAGGCATACAACATCGCCGGCGTTCCCTATCATTATCAGATCACCGACTGGTTTTGCGGCCCTGCGGCTCTTCAGATGATCATGGACTATTGGGGCGAGGAGATTCCGCAGAACCCCATCAGCGATGTGGCGAACGATGTCGTCAACGTGGGGTGCTATTCGAGCGACATGGATCGGGCGGCTCACTTCAGCGGCATGAGCACGGCGATACAAGACCCGAACCTTCGTGGCTATCCGGAGCGGCTCCTCGGCTATGCGTGCACAGATTACTCTTGGGGTGACGATCCCGGCTCCTACGACGATCTGAAAACCCTTGTTTCCCAGAACGACCCAGTCTTCGTCTGCACATGGTACAGCACGGCTCATACCGCCGGTCACTTCCGCGTGGTGAAAGGGTATGACGATAATCTGGATGTCTTTATTATCCACGACCCATGGTATTCCGGGTCGGTGTCAGGCCCCAACTGGCTGGTGGATCAGTCCGTCTTCGTGGAGGATCTCTGGAGGACCTGGAGCTGGTGCTGGGCGATGGTCGCGGGCCCTTGGACGCTGCGGCCGAGCTCGCCCTCGGTTGCCGACGAAGGCGACACCCTCACCGTCAACCTGACCGTCCGATATCCGGGTCGCGAACCGCTGGACGGTATGGATCTCTGCACCGGTTGCGCGGCGACAATCCGTCTCCCGGAAGGACTCGTTCTGGCGAGCGGCACTCCGACGCAGTCCCTTCCCAACCTGGCATCAGGCGACAGCGCGACGGTCTATTGGTCTGTTGTCGCCGTGTCCTCCGGAGATCATGACATCGGCTTTCGAGCTCGGGGTGTCATGACGGGTTCCTCCTATTCCTACTCGACCTTCACGGACAGCATCGGTGGGCGAGGGCATTCGGTCGTGAGCGTCGGTCCGGTTCGCCTTGCGGGCTGGGAGAACGAGACGAGGCTCACGAACAATCCCGCCAGCTCAGGAACCTGTCCTCCCGGCGGGCGCGCGATGGCGATCGACCTCGAGGGGACCACCCACGTGGTCTGGGCGGACACGCGGGACGGTAATAGCGAGATCTACTACCGGTCGCGTCAGGGCCTTGAGTGGGAAGAAGAGACAAGGCTGACCTACGACGGCGCGTTCTCTGATGCTCCCGCCGTTGCGGTGGATGAGGATGGTCGGCTTCACGTGGCTTGGGTGGACACGCGGGACGGAAATCAGGAGATCTACTACAAGAGCATGGGGCCGGAAGGGTGGTCGGAAGACGAGAGAGTCACGAATTACTATATGGACGATTGTGCGCCCGTGATCGCAGCCGGAGGCGGAGAGGTCTATGTCGCGTGGGAGCGTCAGGCGGCCGGCAACACGAGCTTCGTCGTGTATTTCTCGTTCCTGGATGACACGGGATGGTCCAGCCCGACGGCACCGGACAACTCCGCACTGAAGGAATCGTACCGCCCCTCCCTCGCGTGGGGAACGGACGGTCTTCTTCATCTGGTGTATGAGCGCGAGTCGGCATCCCTCGAAACGGAGAGAATCCGCTACAGAAGCTGGAACGGGATATCGTGGTCGAGTGCTGTGGTTCTTTCATCGGATGTTTCCTTCTCGAGGAATCCGGTCGTCGCGGCGGGCCCTGGAGGAACGGTTCATGTCGTGTGGCAGGACGGGGAGAATCTGGGCGGTGACATCTTCTACGCACGCTATGACGGATCCGCTTGGCAAGCGGCGGAGGAGTTGATCACGGGTCTAGAAGAAGCCGCCTCGCCCTCGGTTGCCGTCAGCGGGTCGGGTGTCGTTTGCGTAGCATGGGAGGACTACCGCTACGGAGAGCCCGAGGTCTATCTGGTTCATTCGGAAGACCGAGGCTGGAGCGATCCGTTGCGCATGAGTGCTGCCCCGGGGAGTTCCCGGCTGCCGACGGTGGCGGCCGGTGTCGCCGACTACGTCTCGGTCGTTTGGACCGACCTGCGGGACTCGAACAGTGAGATCTACTACCGAGCCAAAGGCGTGTCGACGTCGGTCGCGACTCGGCCCGAGATCCCCACGACCGGCGGCTCGTTCTTCCTCTCCACTCCACACCCTGCGCCCTTCGTTTCGGAGACCCGGTTCGCTGTCTCCATACCTTGGTCCACGGATCTCATCCTTGAAGTGTTTAACTTGGCGGGCCGTCGTGTTCGAACATTGGCGAGCGGAGAGTATGGTCCAGGCATCCATGAGTGGTCATGGGACGGACGGAGTTCCTCGGGGGAGAAGTCGGCGCCCGGTGTCTACTTCGTCTCCTGTAGCACTCCCGTCAGCCGTGACGTGAAGCGGGTGTTGCTTGTGCGATAGCGCCGCCTGCTTTCGGGGTTCGCTCTCCCCCTTCTCGTTCAATGCTTCGGCCGCAATCGGCCGATCGAGATCCCGTCCCGGATCGGAACGGCCGGATGGCGGGGGCCCTCGCGAGCCTTTGCGTCAAGGGTTCCCACACGGAACTGGGAGAGGCCCCCGACCATCGCGGATCCGTTTCAAACGAGAGCCGCCGGCGCGGCTCAGCTCTTCAAGATCTTCTCGACCTCCTCCCCATCCGCGTCCATCACGTACTCGAGCCCGCTCACCCTTGCCGCCTCCGGCGTGAGCGCCACGAGATCGTCCCTCGAGATGTGCTCCAGGGAGAACTTCCGCGCGCCGCACATGATCTGCCGGAGCCCCTGCGCGAGCCGCTCGTAGTACGTGTAGAGCCCGATCGCTCCGGTCGGCAGCTTCTCGAACTCGTCGTCTCCGAGTTCCTTTCGGAGATCGGCCGCCGTAACGAAGATCTCGTCCTTCGTGTTGCCGAAGCGCTCGACGTAGACGGGGACCTGGTTCTCCTCGATCGCCCGTCCCAACGTCTTCCCCACCATGACCGCGGCGATCGGCGAGCGCGCCATCCCGACGAGCTTCACGAACGGCGCGCCGAGGGCCAGGCCCTTGAAGATGGCGTCCTCGAACGTGAACCCGCTGGCCACCGCGAGAGCGGGAAGGTGTTCCTTCTTGGCGGCGAGCTTCGAGGCGTACTGGTAGAGAAGCGAGTGCAGCTCGACGGGGGGAATGCCCCATTCGTTCATCATGCGCCACGGGCTCATCCCGGTTCCGCCTCCGGCCGCGTCGACCGTGAGGAGATCCAGCTTGAACTTGGAGGCGAACTTGATCGCCCGCGCGAGATCGGCCGGACGATACGCGCCGGTCTTCAGGAAGATGTACTTGGCGCCGGCCTTGCGGAGCTCCTCGACTCGCTTCCCGAACGATTCCTCCTCGACCATGCCGACTCGGGAATGCCGCTCGAACTCCTTGAACGATCCGCGCTCGAACGCCTTGATGACGAGGGGATCGGTCGGGTTCGGAAGGACGACGTAGCCGCGCTCGTGAAGCATCTGCGCCTTCTTGAGATTGCGGATCTTGACCTCTCCACCGATGTTCTTCGCCCCCTGCCCCCACTTGAGCTCCACGATCTGGACACCGAGCTCCCGAATCGCGTATTCCTGCGCGCCGAGACGCGTGTCCTCCACGTTCGCCTGCACGATGATGGCGCCGTAGCCGTCGCGCTGGTGATCCTGGTAGAGGCGCACACGCCGTTTGAGATCCACCGTGTCGACGACCCGTCCGTTCTTGATCACCGACTCGGGATCCATCCCGGCGACGTTCTCACCGATGGTAAGGCCCGTTCCGGCGATCGCCGAACCGATCGCCAACCCGTCCCAGTTGTTCTTCGCCACGTCGGTGGAGCCGATCCCCGGGATGATCCACGGATAGCGGAACTTGATCCCCCGGTCGTGCCCGAAGACCACCTCGAGGCTGACGTTCGGGAAGATCGCCTTGTCGCTGTCCGCCTCGATCCCGTGGGCGCCCACCGCGGTCCCCATAATGTTGAAGTGCGAATAATCGACCGGATAGAACTTCTCGGCCGCCGTCGTGATGACGCCGAAGGGCTGCGGGTAGATCACCTCATGCCCCCGGTACGCGGACTTGCCGATCTCGCACATCCCGATGCACCCGTCCACGCAGGTCACGCACATGCCCGAGGAGGGAGTGATCGACTCCTCCGTCCTGTTCTTCGTCAGCGTCGCGGCGGACGAGTTGATCCTAGAGAGTGTCTTCGATTGCATCTCCTGCTCCCTTTCTTTCCTTCTCTCGGCCGGTTTCCGGTTTCTTGGACGCCGCGGTGATTTCGCAGGCAACGCAAGGTTCCATGTAGCACATCATGTCATCGAAAGGCTCTTTATCGATACAGGGAGGACTCAAGTTCGCGCACCCGCCGCAGATCGCCTTGTCCGGATCGGTATACGTGCAGCGGAGCTGGCAGGCCGGGCAGACGTAGATGCATCCCCCGCACAGCCGGCAAACCTCGGATCGAATGTCGAACGGCGTTCCGATGGTGCGGCCTTCGCCGCGGCCGCGGAAACCGATCGCTCCCGCCACCATTTGTTCCTGGCACATCCGCACGCACAGCCCGCACAGGATGCAGTCCTCATGTTCCTGCCGGAAACGCTGCCGGCGGATGTTGTGCGCGGAAGCCAGATCTTGGATGACCTTCGACTGCGGACAAGAGGCCAAGAGAAGCTCGAGGATGATCTTTCGGGCCCGCAAGACGCGGGCCGACGACGTTCTCACCTTCAGCCCCTCCTCGGCCAGGTAGGTACAGGAGGTAACCAGCTTCGCTCTCGGACCCTCGCCGATCTCGACCACGCAAAGCCGGCACGCTCCGTACGGCGAAAGCCCCTCCATGTGGCACAAGGTCGGTATCGGAAAGCCGTAGAAACGGGAAACCTCCAGGAGGGTCGTGCCCTTCTCCACCGATACCGACAAGCCGTTGATGTTCAGCGTGATCACGCGTATTGCCTCCTGGCTTCGGACACCGATTCCTCCTCCTCCTTCGGCCGAGTGAACTCGAGGTCGCAGCGAAGACACCGACACGCCTCGCGGCGCGCTTCCTCCGCGGAGAGCGACACCTCCACCTCGGCGAAGTTTCTCTTCCGCCATTCCGCGGCCGCGCGAGGCGTCTCCGTCCGTCCGCCCTCCTCCGCGTCCTCTCCGGCGGGAGTTGCCGGCTCGATGTAGATGCTCGGAAGGACCGGCAGCGCGGGCTCGAGAAGGTCCGCGCCCCGAACATAGCGATCGATCATGACCGCCGCCTTCTTCCCCGCGGCGATGGCCTCCACCACGGTGTTCGGTCCGGTCACGAGATCGCCCGCAGCGAAGACACCGGACCGGTTGGTGAGGAGCGTTTTCGAATCGACGCGCACCGTGTTCCTCTTGGTGATCTCCACTCCGCTCGAAAGAGCGGGGGAGATCGTGTCGGCACCCGAGTCCTCGCCGATGGCGACGACTAGGGTATCCAAAGCGATCGTGTGCTCGGTTCCTGGAAGAGGAACCGGGCGCCGCCTCCCGCTCGAGTCGACTTCCCCGAGCTCGTTTCGAACGCACTCGACGCCCGTGAGCCGGCCGCTTTCCGAAAGCACCCGACAAGGCGTGACGAGCGTCTGGATCGCGATTCCTTCTTGCTCAGCCGCCTCGATCTCCTCCGCGAACGCGGGCATCTCGTCTCGCGTTCGCCGGTAGAGAATCGTGACGCTGTCGACGCCGTCCAATCGGAGCGCCGTTCGGGCGGCGTCCACTGCGGAGTTCCCTCCGCCGATCACCCCGACGCGGCCCTTCGCCGGCTTCGCCCCGTGCAGGTTGAAGGCCTTCAAGAACTCGATCGACGGATAGACGCCCGCGACGTTCTCGCCTTCCAGTCGAAGGGGAACGCTCCTGTGCGCGCCGATCGCGAGAAGCACGGCACTGTAGCCGTCCTTGATCAGCCCGTCCACGTCGATGTCGCGCCCGAGAGCGACCCCGCACTCGATGCGGATGTTCTCATTGAGGAGCGCGTGGATCTCCTTCTCGATGACCTCCCTCGGCAGGCGGTAGGGCGGGATCGCGCAGTAGAGCATGCCGCCCGGCCTGTCTTCCGCCTCGTACACGGTGACCTTGTAGCCTCGGAGAGAGAGATAGTGGGCGGCGGTGATCCCGGCGGGACCGGAGCCGACGATGGCGACGCGGGGCGGTTCGCCCTTCTCCCAAGCCGCCGGAGCCGGCCTGCAGATCGAAGGGTCGGTGCGATCGGTGATGAAGCGCTTCAGGGCGCGGATCGCCACCGCATCCCCCCCGGTCGCGCCCGCCACGCACCGTTCCTCGCACGGATGGTGGCAAACTCGCGCGCAGACCGAAGGGAACGGGTTCGTTTCCCGGATCGCGCGGTAGGCTTCCTCGTACTCGCCGCGGCCGATGTGCGCGACATAGCGCCAAGCCTCCGTCCCGAGAGGACACGCGGCCTGGCAAGGAGCCCCGACGAGCGGCCGGCAGACGAACGCGTCGCACTTTTTGTCGACGACATGCCGCAGGTATTCCTCGCGGAAGTACCGGAGCGTGCTGAGCACCGGGTTCGGCGCCGTCTGTCCGAGCCCGCACATCGTGGTGTCCTTCACCACGTGCGCCAACTCCTCCAGAAGGTCGAGGTGTTCGAGCGTTCCCTTTCCCGAGGCGATGTCCTCGAGAATCTCGTGCATCCGCTGCGTCCCCTTGCGGCACGTGAAGCACTTCCCGCACGATTCATCCTTCAGGAAGCTCATGAAGTACTTCGCCACATCGACCATGCACGTGTTCTCGTCCATGACGATCATCCCGCCGGATCCCATGATGGTCCCCGCATCCGCCAGGCTGTCGTAGTCGATGGGGAGGTCGAACTTGTCCGCGGGAATGCAACCGCCCGACGGTCCTCCCGTCTGAACGGCCTTGATCTTCGCCCTGCCGGAAGGTCCCCCTCCGATCTCGTAGACGATCGTCCGGATCGTGGTTCCCATCGGGACTTCCACGAGACCCGTGTTCTTGATCTTTCCGACGAGGCTGAAGATCTTCGTTCCGGAATTGCCTTTGGTGCCGATCTTCGCGAACTCATCGGCCCCGCGCCTGAGGATGAGGGGGATGTTCGCCCAGGTCTCGACGTTGTTGATCGCGGTCGGCCTCCCGTCGATGCCTCTCTGAACAGGGAACGGCGGCCGCTGGCGGGGCTCGCCGATCTTTCCCTCGATCGATCGGATCAGCGCGGTTTCTTCTCCGCACACGAATGCGCCCGCTCCCTTGACGATGTCGATGTCGAACGAGAACGCCGCGCCCAGGATCTCCTTGCCCAAGAGCCCGTATTCGCGGGCTTGCCGGAGTGCGATGACCAGATGCTTGATCGCGAGCGGGTATTCGTTTCGCACATAGACGATCCCCTTCGTGGCCCCCGTTCCGTAGGCCCCGATGATCATCCCCTCGATGATGCTGTGGGGATTCCCCTCGAGGATGCTCCGGTCCATGTAGGCGCCCGGATCCCCCTCGTCGGCGTTGCACACGAGGTACTTGCCGCCGCCGGCCGGCTCTGCCGCGAGCAGCTCCCATTTTCTCCCCGTGGGAAACCCGCCGCCCCCTCGCCCGCGGAGCCCCGACTTCTTGACTTCCTCCACCACCCACTGCGGGCTCCCGCTCGCCAGCACCTTCTCGAGAGCGGCGTATCCTTCCTCCCTGATGTAGTTGTTGATTCGAATCGGATCGACCTTCTGCCCGATCCCCAGAAGACTCCGTTGCTGATGCTTGAAGAACGGAATGTCCTCCCGACGGAAGTACTTCTGGCCCGATTGGGGATCGTGGTAGACCAGGTCATCAATGCGCTCCCCCGCAAGGGCGGCATCGATGATCCGCGGGACATCCTCCAATCGGACCTGCGAGTAGAACACATCGGATGGTTCCACGAGCACGAACGGACCCATCTCGCAGAAGCCGTGGCACCCCGTGATCGACAGAGCGATCTTGTCTTGGATCCCCCGCGACATGATGGCGCGTTTGGCCACCCGTATGATGCCGTTCGAGCCGCTCGCCTGGCACGCGGTCCCGGCGCACACGACCACGCGAGGCTTCTTCTCATCCGCGTCGTGGCGGAGGATTTCGCGCAGTCTCTTGAGCTCATCGATCGAGGCCAATCTCGGCATGCTGCCACCTCCGCCGGCCGGCGATCGCCCGCCGGGTTCCGTCAGATCAGATCGAACATATGGTTCTTGCAGCCGCGGCGCGAACAGATCTGGAGCATCCCGCCTCCGCGCACGATCATCGCCACCATCGGCGCGCCGCAATCCGTGCAGAGCGTCGCGCCCGCGATCTCCGCATGACAATGCGGACAGAAGAAGTTCACGATCGTGTCCTTCGGAATCGGGTCCTCCGATTCGACCGAGTAGCTGCCGTAGAGACTCGACAGCCTCAGCCACCCATGCTTGTCGGCGAAGGCCACTGTCACTCGAATCGACGGATGCCCGTCGAGAAGTCTCTCGGGATCCATGAAGCTGTGGTTGCACCGCGGGCAGCTGGTCTCGAGCGGGAAGACGCGAATGTCTGTCTGGGCGTCGACCGCGTCCAAACCGGTCTTGGTCTTGTCGATGATCGACCGCACCTTGGACGCGTTCACCTTCGAGAAGTAATGGCCGTCGACAACGGCGACCGGGCCGAGAGCGCACGCCCCGAGACAGTTCACCGTATGGAGCGTGAACTCCTTGTCCGCTGTTGTGTCGCCGGCCTTGACGTTCAGATGCTCCTCGAACTCCCGGGCGACCGCCTGCGCGCCGCGCACATGGCACGCGGTTCCGAGGCAGACCGAAAGGAGGTGTTTCCCCCGCGGCTTCAGGCTGAACGATTTGTAGAAGGTCGCCACGCCGTAGATGTCGACGAGGGGACGGCCTGTCCGTTCGGCGGTCAGGTTGAGCGCGTGCCGCGGAAGATAGCCGTACTTCGCCTGAACCGCCTCGAGGATCGAGATGATCCCCCCGTGCGACGATCCGAACTTGTCGATGATCCCCGCGAGCGCGCTCGGGTGAATCCCCTCGAACTCGTCGCACTCGAAGCGCGGGGAACCGAACGACTTCAAGTACTCGCAGGTCTCCAGATGGAGACACGTCGCGCACAACCCTTCCATCTTGTCGGAAAGGAGCGCCTCCTCGCCTTTCTCCGCTCGGTTCATTTCAGCAGTACTCCTCGCAGTGCCACACGCCTCCCTCCGGCTTGGGATAGGTGCAGGTCGCGCGGATCGCGCAGTTCTTGCAGAGGCCCTTGTATTCGGTTTCCGCTCCTTGCGGGCATGGCGGACGAGCCTCTTTCTCTTCTTTCGACGAAGAACCCTCGAGGAACCCCACGCGCTCCTCCACACAGCCCAACACTCCTTCGTGCTCGTCGCAGTACAAGAGAGGAGGGCCGAAAAGCTTCAGGTAAGAACATGTCTCGGCGTTGTCGCAGGTCGAGCAGATCCCCAGAGGACGAGATGTCTCCATCGAGTCTTCCGCATCCTTCGGCCGGCCGCCGGCGCGGGACCGGCGACCGGAGGGGACCGCGATCCCCGTTCTCTTTCGCGGACCTACCGAAACTCCTCGCAGAACCACACCCCCTCTGCCGACTTCGGGTAGGTGCATCCTTCCAGCCGCACGCACGTCCGGCAAAGCCCCTTCATCTCCCCCACCGGCCAAGCGCTCTCCGGGGCCTCGATCGAGGCGAGAGACGGCGCGACTCGGGACTTCTCCGCGGCCGGGAGGCTCTCGCCGTAGCCGTCGAACTCCTCGCAGAAGCGGACCGGGAGACCGGGGCTTCTCGGGAACGTGCATGTGGCCGCGCTCGCGCAGGTGGCGCAGAGGCCGCTCCCGCCGAGGACCGGTCGTTCCTCGCGAACCTCTCGTTTTCCTCGCGCGGCGGGGCTCCTTCGCGTCTTCGTCTTCGGGATCTTCGTCTTCGTGGGAGACATCTTCCTCACCTCCGGTTTTGTCATCCGGGCCGATCCCGCGCGGGTCCGGCCTCGGCCGATGAATAGGGCAAGGGGTATGCCAGCCGTTCGCCGCCGCACCTCGCCGCGACGCGAAACAACAAAGCGCCATAACGTATTGTTTTACATGGTGTTATGAGATCGAACGAACAGAGGAACGGGAACACGACGGGGCTATGGGAGCCCCCTCCGGAAGGCTGGGCCGGGGAGATCCTCCCCGCCGGGACGCATCGCCCCGCTCAATGGTGAAAGGACCTTTGAGGGAAGACGGTGTCCGCCTCCCCGGCGGCTACGTGGCTTCGTGCTTCTTCTGCTTCTCCCGCAGCGTCTTGCGGTCGATGCCGAGGATCTCCGCCGCTCGGGTCTTGTTTCCCCCGACGCTCGCCAGGACGTTCCGGATATGCTCCGCCTCGACCTCCGCCAGGGTCCGATCCACGCCGGACCCGCGCACCGCCGAGAATCGGAGATAGGAAGGGAGAACGGGGACGTCGATCACATCCCCCTCGGTCATCACCACCAGCCGTTGCACGAGGTTCTCCAGCTCCCGCACGTTCCCCGGCCAGTGATACCTCTTCATCACGCGGAGCGCCCCGTCGGTGAAGCGCGGAACCGGCTGGTTCAACTCCTTCGAGAACTTTGTGCCGAAATGGTTGATGAGAAGAAGAATGTCATCCCCTCTCTCGCGCAGCGGCGGAACGGTGATCGTGATGACGTTCAGACGGTAGAAGAGATCCTCGCGGAAAGAACCTTTCTTCACCAGCGCGAGCAGGTTCTTGTTCGTGGCCGCGATGATCGCGACATCGACCTTCCTCGGGCGGCTGGTGCCGACCATGCAGATCTCCTTGGTCTGCAACACGCGGAGCAGCTTCACCTGCATCGACGCGCTCGTCTCGCTGATCTCGTCGAGAAAGATCGTTCCTCCCTCGGCGGTCGCGAAGAAACCCGCCCGCGACTCGGACGCGCCCGTGAACGCTCCCTTCACGTAGCCGAAGAGCTCGCTCTCGAGGAGCCCTTCCGGGATCCCGCCGCAGTTCACCGGAACGAACGGCGCCGAGGCCCTCGGGCTCTCGTAGTGGATCGCCCGGGCGACGAGCTCCTTCCCGGTTCCGCTCTCTCCGGCGATGAGAACCGTCGCGGGGGTCCTTGAGGCTTTAACGATCGAGTGGCACACCCGAGCCATCACCTCCGACTCCCCGATGAGCCCTTGGGGACCGGCCGGCTTCGCGCCCCCGCCCGCATGCACGCCCTTTCGCGTGCGGAGCCGGTCGAGCCCGCGGCGCACGGCCGCGAGGAGCTCTTCGTCGGTGAACGGCTTGGCGAGATACTCGGCCGCCCCCGCCTTCATCGCCTCGACCGCCCCCTCGACCGTGGCGTATCCGGTGATCATCACGATCTCGGTGTCGGCGAAGTTCTCCCGGACGTGCCGGACAAGGTCCGTTCCGGTGATCTTGGGCATTTTGTAGTCCGTGATGACGAGGTCGACGGGCGTTTCCTCGAGAATCCGGATCGCCTCCTCGACCCCCGAGGCCGAGAAGACCAAGTAACCCTGTGCGGCGAGGTTTCTCCCGAGCACCTCGACCGTGACCGGCGAGTCGTCGACCACGAGAATCGTCTCTCTCTTCTCCGGCTCCGGCATCCTACGCATCCTCCCTCGGGGGCTCCGGCCGCGCCGCCGGCAGACGAACCTCGAATCGGGACCCTTCTCCCACCCGGCTGAAGACATCGATTCGGCCCTGATGGCCCGCCACGATTCCTTGAACGACCGGCAGGCCGAGTCCCGTCCCCTCATCGACATCCTTGGTCGTGAAGAAGGGGATGAAGATCTTCTCCATCGTCTCCTCGCTCATTCCGATTCCGGTGTCCTCGACGACGAGGCGGACTTGATCGCCTTCGTTGAGCGTGCGGACCGTCAAGCGGCCGCCGTCCGGCATCGCCTGCAGCGCGTTGACCACGAGGTTGACCAGAATCTGGCTCATCTGCGCGGGGTCGGCCTCGATCCGAGGGAGATTCGGCGCAAGCTCGCGCACGAGCTCCACGCCGGCCTTCGAGCATCGCGCCTCGAGGAAGTAGAGGCCCTTCTCGACGACTTCGTTCAGGTCGACCCTTCCGCTCGTGACCGGCGTCTGTCGCGCGAACGTCATCAGCTTCCGAATCACTTCCCTCGAATGAAGACACGCGTCCACGATCTTTCGGAGATCCCCCGCAAGATCGCTCGGAAGGGCCGCGCTCTTTTCCGCGAGCTGGGCGAGGCCCAGGATGTTCCCGAGAGGCTCGTTCAGCTCATGCGCCACGTGCGCCGCGAGCTGTCCGATCGTGGCCAGACGGTCCGCGTGCCGAAGCTGCTCGTGCAGCTTCGTCCTTTCCTCCTCGGCCTGCTTGCGCTCGACGATCAGCGCCGTCTGCCGCGCCACCGCGTCGATCAGCACGCGCTCCTCCCGAAGAAAAGGCCCTTCGTCGAGCTCCGGTTTCCTCACCGCGTAGGCGACCTGCACGAAGCCCCTGCTCTGCCCCCCGATCATGATCGACGCGGTCAGGCTCTGCCCTTCCTCGGGGAACCCTGGGGTGAAATAGACGCGCCCGTCCAGAACGACTCGAGCGAACGCGATGACCGGGTACTGCCAAGCGGGAGGAAGGAGATCGACGATTCCCCGAAGGATGTCCGCGAGCGAGATGCCGGGCGTCGCGGCGAGATTCGCGATTGCGTAGAGGCAGGTCAGCTCCTTGAGCCGCTCCCTGAGCGCGGCCTGCGTGCGCTGACCGGCGAGGGCGATGCCGAGGTTTCGCGCGAAGCGCGTGTAAAGGTCGACCGTCTCTTGATCGAAGAAGCCCCCGCGCTCGCTCTTGAGGACGAGGAAGCCGGTGTCCTTGTCCGCGACCGGAAGAGGAACGATCGCGATCGAGCGGAAGCGGCCTCCCGAAGCGAACCGGCGAATGCGCGCCTTCTCATCCTCCTTGCCCGCCTCGGCGAGATCCGCTTCCGCGTCGCCGGTCCAGAAGACGCTCCCCGCGAAGAACGCCCGATGCTCCTTGCGAAGAGGAGCCATGTGAATCCGGAACGACTCCCCTGCTCCCCGCTGGGACTCGCCGGAGACGTGGCTGCCGTCCTCTCCGAGCCACAACTCGACCTCTCCGCATCCGGAGAAGTCGATCAGGCTCCGGATCACTTCGTGAAGGAAATCGCTCCTCGAGATCGGGCGGTTCGCCTTCTGAAGAATTCGATGCGACAAGTCGCGGAATTCCTTCGCCGTCCGCGGGCCTTCGGGCCTCTGGAGACTTTCTCTTGCCGACTTGCCGCGGCCGTTCTTCGCTTCCATCTCCATCCCGCCGTCTCCCGCGGACCGCTCGCCGGCTCCCGACATCGAAGCCGCTGCGGACGCGCGAGCGGTTCCTGGATCCTTTCGCGGTCGAGAATATCACGCGAGCTCGGGCCCGGCCAAGGGAGTCGCTCCCTCTCTCCGGGGGCGGACGTACGCTCCGCGAGGATTGCGCCCGCGGGCTCGATCCGCTAGTCTCGTGAAAGGAGGAGGCGCGTCCGCATGAAGATCACGATCGAGTACTGCGTGGTTTGAAAGTACGGCCCTCGCGCCGCCGGTCTGGCGAAGCGCATCGAGAAGGAACTCGGAATCAAGCCGAAGCTGATCGAGGGGAGCGGCGGGATCTTCGACATCCACGCCGACGAGAAGGAGATCTACGCGAAGTCGAAGACCGGAAGCTTTCCTAGCGACGAGGACGTGATCGCGCGCCTGAAGCGCGTGAAGGTCGGGTAGAACTGCTTTTCCCTCTCAGGATTTTCGTGGAGCCCGGGTTGCGCGCGCGTTTCCGTCGCGAGGATGCGGAGCGTGAGCCGAGAGGCCGACCTGGACGAGCCGCTCCCGGAAGCGTAGCCCCATCGCTACGCTCTAGGAAGCGGCGACGGAAGGGAGGCCTCTTGAGGCCACGATTCGCAGCCGCAGTAGGAAACGCGCGCGCAATCCGGGCTCGGTCAGTCCATCCGATCCGCCACGTGGACCGTGAGGTCCGCGAGCCGGTTCGTGTAGCTCCCGTACTCGTTGTCGTACCACCCGAAGATCTTCGCGTGGGTCACGGGAATCCGGACGACCTTCTCCGGAAGCATCCGCAGGACCTCGGGTTTCATGCCGGGGAGACTCTCCATGTCGATGTGCACGAAGCCGGTCCTCGTGTGCGTCTCGAACCCCTCGATGACGACCGCCGCGTCCTCTCCGATCATGTCGGTCGAGACGTTCTGATCCATCGAGAGCTTGAGGAGCCCCTTCTGCTGCTTCTCCGACGCGCGCCGATACAGATCGAGAAGCGCCTCGCGGTTGAAGATCGGCTGTCCCTCCTCGTCCAGTTCCGAGCGCAAGGTCACGTTCAAGATGATGAGCGAGGCGGTCGTCGTCGGCACCCGCACCGAATCCGCCATAAAGCCGATCTCGCGCACGACGGGGATCACCTTTTCCAGCGCTGCGGCGGCGTTCGTCGAGGTCAGGATGATGTTGTTCAGGATGCTTCGCGTCTTTCTGAAGTCCTTCGCGTCCGCCTTCGGCACGTTGTCGAGCACCGCTTGCGTGTTCGTCACGGCGTGGATCGTCGACATCGACGCGGTGAGAATCGTCCGGACCGAGTAAGCATCGATCAAGGTCTTCATCATGTGGGCGAGCGCGGTCGTCGTGCAGGACGCGGCGGAGATCAGGTGGTGCCTCGCCGGGTCATACGCCTCGTGGTTCACCCCGTAGATGAGAACCACGGCGTCGTCCTTTGTCGCCTCCCCCTTCTTCGTCTTGAAGTCGGCGCTGTTCAGGACCTTCTCCGCGCCGCCTGCGAAGTGACCCCGGAGCGACCCCTTCTCTTCGTCCTCCCCGCGGTTCGGATCGTTGAACTTCCCCGTGCAGTCGACGACGACGCGCGCCCCGTGCTCCCGCCAGGGGATGTTGGCGGGGTTCCTCTCTTTTCGGAGTACCGCGACCGGCATGCCGTCTATGCGAAGCAGCGACTTCCCCCGATCCTCGATCTTCACGCACGGCTCGCCCTTTCGCCCATGAAGGAAGTAGTGGAGCGGTCCGTAGGTCGAGTCCTTCTCGATCGTGTGGCAGAAGCCCTCGAGGTCCTTTCCGACCTCCCGCCCCTGGTTCACGACGATCGCGTCGAAGTGCTTCCGTCCCACGTGGTGCCACAACGTCAACTTGCCGATTCGACCGAGAGAGTTGATCCCGAGCACCTTTCTTCCTCGCAACGAGCGCCTCCCTTCCGCGCGGGCGGACGCCGGGCCGCCCATCGTCCCGCCGCCGTCAGATCTCCGTGATCCTCCGGGTTTGTTTGACGTCGTGTCGGCCCGCGTAGACCGAACCGTCGAATCCGTTGATGCTTATAAAATCGCCGCTTCGTATTTCCTTGTCACCGGCGGTCGTCTTCCCCGCCCGCTCGTCGACGTGAAGGGCGCGGCATCCCACTACGCAGGTTCTTCCGACGCGCTGGGCGGCGACCGCCGCGTGGCTCGTGGCGCCGCCGCGCGACGTGAGAAGGCCGTCCGCGAGGAAGATCATGTGCATGTCCTCGGGCACCGTGTTCGGACGAATCAGGATGATCTTGCTGTCCGGATGCCGCTTCCACAGCTCGTTGATGTCCTTCTCGTTGTGGGCGACGCGGCCCGAGAGCGCGCCGCCGCCGACGCCGATCCCTTGCGCGAGATAGCTCTTCTCCAGCTCCGGGGTGGGGACGAAGGTGGTGATCATGCTCGATTCGGCGGTGATGATATCGCGCGCTTGGAGGATGTAGAGCGAGGCCGCGTCGCGATCCTCGAACGTGAACTCGATCTCTTGATGGTTGAACCCTCGGACAAGCACGAGATCCTTGGAAACTCGGAGCAGCTCGCCGTAGATCTCCGGAAAACGCGACTCGAGGGAGAGCGGCGCTCTCTGGCCCGCCATCTTCCGCTGTTCCTCGGAGATCGGAAAGGTCTCGACGACCCCGCGGACGACGTCCTCCCCCTGGCTCCGGAAGACGAAGTCCCCGTAGAGCGAGACCCCGGAGCTCTTCTTCCTCGGGTTTCTGGTGAAGACGACGCCGGTCCCCGAACGGTCGTCCAGGTTGCCGTACACCATCGCCTGTACGAGGACCGCCGTCCCCCAATCGTCCGCGATCTTCATCTCCTTGCGGTAGAGCTTGGCCCGATCCGCGTCCCACGACTGGATCACGCGTTGCATGCAGTGACGGAGCTGAAGGAGAGGGTCCTCCACGATCCGCACGCCGTGGTCGAAGATCGCCTGACGGCACGCGAGGGCGACGGTCCGGATCTGGCTCTCGGTGAACGAGGCCTTCTTCTCCACCGAGAAGCGCTGCTTGTGCTCCTCGAAGAGACGATCGAACACTTCCTGGGGCACCCCGTAGGAGAGCCCCCAGAGTTGAAGGAAGCGCCGGTAACTGTCCCACGCCGCCCAAGCGAAACGGGGCCTCCGGGCGAGCCCCTCGGCGATCTCCTCGTTAATGCCGACGTTAAGGAACGTGTCGAGGATTCCGGGCATGGAGATCGCGGAGCCGCTTCGCACCGAAAGAAGCAGCGGATTGGACGGATCGCCGAACCTCCGCCCCGTCTGGCGCTCGACTCCCCGCAGATGCCGCTCCATGATCGCGAGACTGTGCTTCCTCAGATCGCGAAACGCGACGAGCATTTCCCAAGTTCGGTAGACCTCGGTCGTGACGACGAACCCGGCGGGAATCGGGTAGTCGAATCCGGCCATCCTTCTCAAGAACGACGCCTTCTGCCCGCAGAGAATCGGATCGGGCTGCATGTCGTTCCGCGAAAAGAGCGGCATGTAGCACTTGTCGACATCGTAGCTCATCAAGAGGTTGCGTAGCGGCTTGCTGAACGTCTCGGCCTCGTACGCGAGGGTCGAGAGAATGCGGCCGATCAAGTTGTCGAGCGCCTGAAGCGCGAAACACGAGCTCATCTGGTCGCGGAGGAAAGCCTCGAGTTTGATGTGCATCCGTTCGCGGTCCGGCCTCGATTCCGGCGATTGGGGGAGATAATGCGGCACGATCCGCTCCGCGTCGGTTTCATACACGGAGACGATTGCCTCCCGAACGATCTCGCGGAGCGTTCGGGATACAAACTGAAAAATATTGATGTATTGATCGATCGTGAGGTTCCCGAGCTTGAGCCCGCTTTCAAGCATCTCGATCCGCGCGCCGAGCCCGCGCCCGGAAATCCCGTCCACCCAGAGCGCCCTCTGAAAGAGAACGAGCCACTTCGTGATCCTGCGGAGCCCCCTCGCGGTGAGGTACTGGAGGTTCTCCGCTTCGGCCAGCTCCTCGAAGAGGACCGTCGCGAGGCTCTCGATGCGATAGGAAAGCCCGAGAGCCTCGAGCTTCCGGTTGAGAAACCTCCCGTACATCGACGGGATGCCCGCCGCGATGTGTCTCTTGTGGTAGATGTCCTCGCGCGATTCGGCGGGCGTCGGATCGAGCAGGATCTTCTTCAGCCCCTCGAGGATCTCGACCAGCGTTTCGAGCGCGGGAAGGTGCTGCCCCGCGTTCAGGCTTTCTTCCAGCGCCTCGACTTCCCTCGGATCGACGAGCGACGCGGCCTTCAGGGCGTCCAGAACTCCTCGGGGACCGATGTGGTACTTCTGATCGAGAAGCTGATAGAGACGAATCGCGAGCACCGCCTTCTCCCGCGTCTCTTCCGGGAGCTCGCCGCACGCCGCGACGATCCGACTCGTTTCCTCCTCGCTCTTCGACAGGAGAGACTCGGGGAAGCCCTCCACCTGCTCCGCGAGGGGGACGAACACGCGGGCCATCTCCTCGCGCGCCTCGGTCTCCTCGAGGACGTGGCCGAAGACCTCGGGGGGGAGATACGCCTTCAGGAGCTCCGCCTCGCCGGTCGCCCAGTAGCGGAGCAGCGCCTCGCTGAAACCGATGAGGCGATACGAGCTCTCCACGTGGCACTGCTTGCGCAGGAAATGCGCGACCGAATCCCGGCGGCGCCCGATCTCGTCCACGCGGGTGGAGACGCTTCGGAGCTGCCCCTCCGCGCCGATCTCGACGAAGTAGATGGGGAAGAGCCGGCCGAGCTGCTTCACGAGGCTGAAGACCGGGCGGATGTCGGCGTTGAGGAGATTGGCCATGTCCTTCTGGAACAGGTCGGTATCGCTGATGAAGATCCCGCCGAGCCGAAGATGGAAGACGAGACCGGCAAGGAGACGCTTCATGCGCAAAGGATCGAGTGCGATCAAGTCGACCCACATGCGGATGTTCTTCACGTGCGCGGGGTTCGTCTCGAACTGCCAGAGCTCGTTCACGCCCCGAATCTCGGGCGTCTCGAACCCGTGGTCGAGTATGCGGTCGATCACCTTCTGGACGAGCCGGTCGTCCTTGGAAAGAAGGACCTCCTTCGCCACCGTGTGGATGCAGTCGAGGACGGTCGTGTCGTGCAGCAGCCAGCCGCGTCCGAAGCTGTCGAACACGGCGTCGATGAAGCGGTCGGCGTGCGGCCGTTCCTCGAGGCGAAGCGCGCGCGACAAGGCCCGGTTCACCGAGCGCAGAGCCGGCTCCCGCACTTGCCGCAGCTGGGGCGAATCGAGGATCTTGAGGAGAAAGAGGACCTTCCCCGTGTAACCCTCCCATCCCTCCCGCGCCCGTTCGATTTCGTCGGCCGCTTGGAGGTAGAGACTCTCGATCCCCGTCTGATCCGGGAGGTCCTCGGCGTCCTCGACGAGCGCCTCCTCCCCGGAGCGGGCGGCGAGACGATCGACCGACGCCCTGAGGCTCTCGTGCGAGAGTCTCCGGAGAGAGGGAAGATCCGCGAGGGCGCTTCCGTCGACCCATGCGATCGGATCGGGCCGAGCGAGCCACATCCGATACGTCTCGCCGAGAGCCTTTTCCGTCGCGGAGAGGACGAGGCCGCGGTCGAGGCCGGGGTCGTGTTCGCGCGCGCTCCGCGCGGCCCTCCGCGCCGCGCCGGAGAGACGAGCCGCGTCGTCCGGGTTCTCCTCGAACAAAGTCCCGAGCTTTCGGAAAGCCTCTTCCAGAACGGGACGGTTCCGCTCCAGCTGCGGCCCCGACTCCTCGAACACCTTCTCGAGATAGCGGAGAAGCGAGCGGAGGGCTTCCACACGAAGATCCGCCGACGCGCTCTTCTCGGCGGCCGCGAAGAAGATCCCGACGATCACGCGGATCGCCTCGTGCCCGTTCTCGTAGGAGTTATGGTAGTAGAAGCTGCCGGTCGCATAGGGGCCGAGCTCGCCGATCACGTGCGGCCAGTTCACATAGGGATGGTTGACCTCTTCAAGAAGAGCCCGGGTCTTCTCGTGGACACCGACCGACCCACGGGTTGCGTCGAGAAGCGCCCCTTGCTCGGGCGGGATCTCCACCTTGGTGGAGGTCCGCTGGAGGTTGATCTCGAGAGCGCTGGGACCGTTCTTTCGGGATTCCATATCGGGTTGATTCGGTTCGAGTTCCGCCGCAAGGCCTGGGCTGTGCACGCGTTTTCGTCGCGAGGACGCGGAGCGCAAGCCGAGAGGCCGACCTGGACGAGCCGCTCCCGGAAACGTAGTCTCGGCACTACGTTGAGGAAGCGGCGACAGAAGGGAGGCCTCGCAGGCCGCGATCCGCAGCCGCAGTAGAAGACGTGTGCATAGCCCAGGCTGACCCCTTCGCGCCCGAAGATAGCACCAAGGAGAAGGCCTCCGCAAGGCGAGTCTCCGCTCCCTCGGAGGATCGGCATTTTTCTCCCGAACGTAAGGGTCCCGGACCTCTCCGGTCCGGGACCCCGCGTCGGATCGTGATCGCTGTCGGGCCGATTCTATCGGACGAGAAGCGCGCGCTCCGTTTCGCTCCGGCCGCCGGATGTCGCGCGCACGAGGTACAGGCCGCTTGCCGCGGCGGCGCCGTCCTCGCCCCTGCCGTCCCACGGGACTTCCGTCCACCCCGCGCTCGAGGAGCGTCCATCAAGAACGCGCGTGAGACGGCCGGTCACGTCGAAGATCTCCACCGTGTAAGGCCCTGCCTTGGAAGCGAAGAACTTCACCGTCGTGGTCGGGTTGAACGGGTTCGGCGCGATCGAGAGGTCGAGCGACGAGGGGGCCGGAACCCGATCCTCGGCGAGCGCCACGTCGGTGCTCGTCGAGCGGATGAGGGTCATCTTGTACCGCTGGATCTGGCTCCCCGATCCCGCCTTCCGGAAGACCTTGATCATGTAGTCGCCTGCCGAAGGGAGCGGGAAGTCGGTGAGAACCTCGGTTCCTCCCTTCCCCACCGCGTAGACGCTGTCGAGGAGGACCGTCCCGGTTCCGTTGTAGAGGCAGAAGTCCAGATCCAGGATCGAATCGGTGGCGATCCAGCTCTGGCCTCCACCCTCGTTCCCGATATTGTAGCCCGAGCCGATCGGGTCGACCCAAACCGTCAGGGCGCCGCTCGCGTTGAAGAGGAACCAGTCGACGTCGGTGTTGCGATCGATCGAGAGCGTGTCGACGACCATCGTGTCGACGAGCGCGCCGAGGGCGTTCGCCGTCGCGGGCGTATCGTCGTTCTCCCACTTGTCGCCGTAGAGCCTCTGTCCGCCGCGGATGTCGTCGTCTTGCGGTCCGATGAAGATCGCTCCGCAGGCGTACGCCTCCATCAGCTTCGTGCAGTCTTCGGGAATCACGTGCCCGAGCCCCATCCCGTGGCCGTGCTCGTGCATCACGACGTTTCTCAAGTTGGCGAAGTTCCCGGTCGGGACGTAGTAGTAGTACACGTCGTCCGTGTCGAGGACCATGTCGCCGCCGTTCGGGTAGTAGTTGTAGGCGAGGACATTCCCCGAGCCGTCGATCGAACGGCCGGAAAGCCGAACGTCGCCGCGGAGGCCGAGGGCGCCGGGCGAGTTCGGGAGAGAGGCGCCGTCGTCCGAAACCTCGATGTAGGTCGTGCCGAGCACGTCATCCCACTTGTCGAAGGCGTTCCGGATCTTCGTCTGCCAGCCCGTGCTCCCCCAGACCGCGTTGAAGACCGCGAAGAGATTGCTCGGACCGCCGTCCGCGTTCGTCCCGTCGGGGACGAAACTCCAGGTCAGCGTGATCGGGTTCCCCTCGGTTCCCGTGCTCCCATCGGTCGCGGTGTACGTCCAGCGCCCCGCGTTATTGTAAGTCTCCTTTCCCATCGCGAGAGAAGGGACGTACGTCGGAAGATTGCGCAGGATCTCCTCGGCCGTCGCCGGGTCGGTGTCCGGATGCAAACAGAGCGAGACCCCGGGGCCCTCGATGCACGAGAGACCGCTCGCGATCTGGTTCACGCAGACGATCGTCGCTTCCTTCACGATCCGATCGAACGGGTCCTGCGAGTTCCAAAGATCGGCGAACTCCGCGGACGGCGGCGCCTGGTCGCCCGGAAGCAACAGGAAGACGGGAACCGCGAGGAGGGCGGCCGCTCCGAGGAACAGGCCGGTCCGACGTTTGCTGACGAGCTTCATGCCTCTTTCTCCTTGAGGGAGCCGACGGTTCGGTTGTCGGGAACGGGAGACCTACCAACCACACGGAACAATCCGTAACGCAAATGATTATACACGCTCACGGGGGACTTGTCCACAGGGGAATCGCGGCCCGGATACCGCCCGAAGGCCTTCCCGGGGGCCTCCTGCCGCTCGGGGGCTTTCCTACCCGATCCCGGTCTCCTCGTTGAACGCCTCGATCGCCCGGTCCCAGGCATCGGCGAAGGCGTAGATTTCGCTCCAGAAGTCCGGGTCCCAGAGGCGCCGAAGATCCTCGGCGGTCTTCCCCTGCTGCTCCACCCACGTGAAATACTTGAGGTTGTGGATGCGCTTCCGGTCGTGGGTGCCGAGCTCCCGCATGTGATCCACGCCGATCCCCTGGAGATACCTCGCGGAGATCCGCGCCGCCTCGCCCGCTCCGAGCTCGCCCCATCGCTCCCGCATCTCCTGAAGCCGCGAATAATAAAGCTCCGAGGAGTCGGTGAGGGGGATCACGAGGACGTCCCGTTCGTCCATCTCGTAGTACCGAGCGGTCTTGATCGCTGCGACGAGATTGCAGATGCTCGAGATCCCGAGGAGCGGAAGCGCGCGGACCGGATCCTCGGAAACTCCTTCACGAATCAAGAATTTTGCGCCCTCCGGTTCGTTGAAAAGACGCAGAAGCGCGAGGCACGCCGCGTCGTCGATCGCGGAGACGAGGTCGGTGTTCCGCACGTTGTGGATCCACGGAACGTGCTTGTCCCCGATCCCCTCGATGCCGTGCTCGCCGAACCCGTTCTCGAGGAGGGTGGGGCACTGGAGCGCCTCCGCGGCGACGATGCGAAGGCCGGGGAACCGCGTGCGGAGGTAATCCCCCGCGGCGATCGTCCCGGCGGAGCCGGTCGCGCTGACGAACGCCGCGAGACGCGCGCGCGGGCCGCCGACGCGGCGGAACGTCTCTTCCGCGAACGGGCCGGTCTGGTGGTAGTGCCAGATCGAGTTCCCGAACTCATCGAACTGGTTGAAGATCACGCAATCGGGCCTCGTCGCGCGGATCTCCTTGCACTTGTCGAAGATCTCCTTGACGTTCGACTCGGAACCCGGGGTCGCGATCACCTCCGCTCCGATCGAGCGGAGCCAATCGAAGCGCTCGCGGCTCATCCCCTCGGGGAGAATCGCGACGGCGTCGCACGCCAGAAGCGCGCAGTCGAACGCCCCTCCGCGGCAGTAGTTCCCGGTCGACGGCCAAACCGCCTTCTGCCTTGTCGGATCGAAGGAGCCGTTCACGAGGCGAGGGACGAGGCATCCGAAACCGGCGCCGACCTTGTGCGAACCGGTGGGAAACCAGCGCCCGACGAGACCGACGATGCGCGCCCGAACCCCGGTGAGCGCCTCCGGAAACTCGATCCAGTTCCCCTCACCGAAAAGCCCCGTCTTCGGATCGTTCTTCCACGTGATGCGGTAGAGGTTCGCCGGATCGATGTCGTCGAGCCCGACCTTCGGAAGCCTCTCGCGCACTGAGACCGGAATCCTCTCCGGATTCCGCATCTCCGCGAGAGTCGGTATGCGGATTCCCCTCTCGCGGCATCTCCGCACCGTGTTCCTGCGCACCGCTTGGTCAATCGGGCCGATGATGTCCACGAGGCCTCCCCTTCAATCAAACCGGATGGGCGACAACGGAACGAGAATAAGCGGACATCCGCGGAAAGAGAAGAGCGAAGAGAGCGTGCATGCCATGCGCCCCGCAGGGCGCCGGCGGAGAAGAAACCCGTTGCTCTCCCTCCGCAAAATGAAGGGTCGAGGTCGCGCGAGCTTTCGTCGCGCCCCGCAGGGCGCCGGCGGAGAAGAAATCCGTTGCGAGGCTTGTCTCCGCAAAATGAAGGGTCGAGGTCGCGCGAGCTTTCGTCGCGCCCCGCAGGGCGCCGGCGGAGAGGAAATCCGTTGTGAGGCCTGTCTCCGCAAAATGAAGGGTCGAGGTCGCGCGAGCTTTCGTCGCGCCCCGCAGGGCGCCGGCGGAGAGGAAATCCGTTGTGAGGCCTGGCGGAGCGTGGCGAGAACCCGCCTTGGACGAGGAGCTCCCGGAAGCGTAGCCCCAGCGCTACGCTGAGGAAGCGACGAAGGAAAGGCGGGTTCGCAGCCCGCGAGCGCAGGCCGCAGCAGGATTTCCTCTCCGTCGGCGCCCTGAACTGGTGCCGGGGGCGGGATTCGAACCCGCACAGGCGTCGCCCACTGCCCCCTCAAGACAGCGTGTCTACCAATTCCACCACCCCGGCACGAAAGCGCATGGATCCAAACCGATGCTAACCGCAAGGCCTTCGGAAGTCAACGCCCTCTCCGGGGCGCCCGTTCGGCCTACTCCGTCTCTCCCGCCCCCGCCACCGGAGCCTCGGCCTCCCCCTGCGGCGCCGCCGCCTCAGGGATCCCCGCCTGCGGGAGACCGGTCTCCGGGAGCCCTTGGGAAGGAACGGTCGCGCGCCCTTCCTGTTCAAGCGCCCTCCGGATCGCGCTGTCCGCTTCCGCGGTCCGCTGCCGGCTGAGAACCGTAAGGGTGAGCGAGGTCAGCATGAAGACGATCGCGAGAACGGTCGTCGTGCGCGAGAGGAAGGTCCCCGCCCCGCGCCCGCCGAAGACCGCTTGCGTCGCGGCGCCTCCTCCGAACGCTCCGGCGAGCCCGCCTCCCTTGCTCGACTGGAGGAGAACCACCACGACGAGCAGGATGCAGTTGATGATGTGGATGCCCGTGAGAAACGCCGTCATGTCGAAGCCCCGTCCTTCCGTATCAAGGATAGTTTATGCTGAAATGATCTCCGTGAACAACGCCGCGTCGAGGCTCGCGCCGCCGACGAGCGCGCCGTCGATTTCATCCTTCCCGAGAAGCTCCGCCGCGTTCGACGGCTTCACGCTCCCTCCGTAAAGGATGCGGATCGAACGCGCCGCTCCTTCCCCGAAAAGCTCGCCGAGAACGCCGCGCGCGAAGCGGTGCATCTCCTCCGCGTCGCCGGCGGTCGCGGTTCGCCCGGTGCCGATCGCCCAGACCGGCTCGTAGGCGACGACCAGCTTCTCCTCGGCCTCGCGTGCGCCGACGCCGGCGAGCGCTTCGCGGAGCTGCCTCTCCACCACCTGCTTCTCCTCGCCGCGCAATCGCTCCTCTTCCTTCTCGCCGACGCAGAGGATGATCCCGAGACCGAGATCGACCGCCCGCCTCGCCTTCCCCCGGACAATCGCGTCGGTCTCTCCGCTCTCCCTTCTCTCCGAGTGGCCGACGATCGCGCGCGCGCACCCGAGATCGAGGAGCATCTCCGCCGAGACCTCGCCGGTGTGCGCGCCCGGCGCGTGGGGAGAGACGTCCTGCGCGCCGAGGAGCACCGGGCTCCCCTCGATCGCGGCGCGCACCGCCACGAGATACGGGAAGGGGGGCGCGAGGAGCACCTCGCGGTCCGTATTCCTCTCCTCGGCGAAACGGCGCACTTCTCCGGCGAGACGCGCGCTCGTTTCGCGCGTCAAGTTCATCTTCCAGTTTCCGGCGATCAGCTTTCTTCGCACGCGAAGTATCTCCAAGCCCGCGCGCAGCCTATCGGTCCGACAGGGCGGCGATCCCGGGAAGCTCCTTCCCCTCGACGAACTCGAGAGACGCCCCACCGCCGGTCGAGACATGCGACACGCGCGAGGCGACCCCCGCCTCGTGCAAGGCGCGCACCGTGTCGCCTCCCCCGACGACCGTAACCGCTCCCCGTTCGGTCGCCTCCGCGAGCGCGCGCGCGAGGCTCTCGGTTCCCCGCGCGAACGGCTTCATCTCGAAGACGCCCATCGGGCCGTTCCAGAAGACCGTGCGCGCCGATCCGATCTCCGCTGCGAACGCCGCTGCCGTCTCCGGTCCGATATCGGCGATCCGCCACCCCTTCTCGACGCCTCCCACCGGAACGACCCGCGTCTCCGCGTCCTCCTCGAGACGATCCGCGACGAGCGCGTCTCTTGGAAGGAGCATCTTGCGCGCTCCATCCGACTCGAGCAGCTCTCTCGCCATCCCGATCCGGTCCTCCTCCAGGAGCGAGTCGCCGATCTCAAGACCTCGGGCGGCGAAGAACGTCCCGCACATCCCGCCCCCGATGAGGAGGCGATCGACCGTCCCCGCGAGGTTCCGGATCACGTCGATCTTCCCGCTGATCTTCGCCCCCCCGAGCACGGCGACGAACGGACGCTGCGGGTTCTCGAGAAGCCGGGAGAGATAGTCGATCTCCTTCTCCATGAGAAGCCCGGCGGCGCGCACCGGAAAGTGCGCGGTCACTCCCGCGGTCGATGCGTGCGCGCGGTGCGCCGTCCCGAACGCGTCGTTCACGTAGACCTCGCCGAGCGAGGCGAGACGCGCGGCGAACGCCCGGTCGTTCTTCTCCTCCTCCGCGTGAAAGCGGAGATTCTCGAGAAGAAGAACCTCGCCCGAGCGGAGCGACCCGGCCGCAGTCTCCGCCTTCTCGCCGACGCAATCCTCCGCGAAGCGGACGGCCGCTCCGGGGAGAAGACCCGCCAAGTGCTTCGCCACCGGCGCCAGCGAGAAGACCGGATCGACCTTCCCCTTCGGCCGTCCGAGATGGCTCATGAGAACAAGCGAGCCCCCCCGGTCGAGAACGTACCGGATCGAGGGGAGCGAGGCGCGAATCCGCTCGTCGTTCGCGACCGTCCCGTCCTTGCCCATCGGGACGTTGAAGTCCACCCGCATGAGGACGCGCTTGCCGCGCACATCCGCGTCGTGAAGGGTCATCTTCTTCATCACCGGTCCTCCGGATGGAGCGCTCTCGCGATCGGGTTTAGAACGCGCCCGCCACCTTGAGGCTCATGTCCACCATGCGGCACGCGTACCCGTACTCGTTGTCGTACCACGAAAGAACCTTCGCCATGTTCCCCCCGAGAACGGCGGTCGAGAGACTGTCGACGATCGAGCTCGCAGGGTTTCCAATCACGTCGACCGACACGATCGGCTCGTCGCAATAGACGAGATATCCCCGAAGCGGAGAGCTCTCTGCAGCCGCGCGGATGGCTTCGTTAATCTCGGCGGCGGTCACCTCGCGCGAGAGGAGCGCCACGAGATCGACGAGGGACGCGTCCGCCGTCGGCACGCGCACCGCCATCCCGTCGAGCTTCCCCTTGAGCTCGGGCAGGACGAGCGAGACGGCCGAGGCGGCGCCCGTCGTCGTCGGGATCATCGAGAGCGCGGCCGCGCGCGCGCGGCGAAGATCCTTGTGGGGAAGATCGAGAATCCGCTGATCATTCGTATAGGCATGAATGGTCGTCATGAATCCTTTTTGGATTCCGAAGTTGTCGTGCAGGACCTTCGCCACCGGCGCGAGACAGTTCGTCGTGCAGGAGGCGGTCGAGATGATGTGGTGTTTCTCCGGATCGTACGAGGCGTCGTTCACGCCCATCACGATCGTGATGTCCGGATCCTTCGCCGGGGCGGAGATGAGAACCTTCTTCGCTCCCGCCTCGAGGTGGCGGGACGCCTCGTCCCGTTTCCGGAACTTCCCCGTCGCCTCGATGACGACGTCGACGCCGAGATCCGCCCACGGAAGCCGCGAGGGGTCCTTCTCCGCAAACACCCGGATCTCGCCCCCGGCGACGCGGATCGCGTTCCCTTCCCCCTTCACCGTCTCGTTCAACACCCCATGCACCGAGTCGTATTTGAGGAGATGCGCCAAGGTCGGCGCGTCCGTGAGATCGTTGATCGCGGCGAAACGGATGTTCGGGTCCCTGTACGCTCTTCGAAAGACGAGTCGGCCGATCCGGCCGAACCCATTGATACCGATCGTGATCGCCATCATTCCTTCCTTTCCGCAGAAAGGGTCTCCAAGAAAGGACCCCGCGCGCTCCCACCCGGGGTCCGGATCGCCTGGTCGGAATCAAACATAATACGTTCCGGAGCCGTGCCCGTCAACCCCGATGAAGCCCGAACAAGGAGCTTCGCGGCCTTGCCACGAGAACAGGCGCTGATGCGGCTTAGAAGGTCGGCGTCAACGAACCGCGGGGAGCGTGATCGTGACCGTGGTTCCGCGGCCGGGCTCGCTCGCGAGCGCGATCGTGCCGCCCGCTTCCTCGACGATCCGCCGGCACGTGGTGAGGCCGAGCCCCTCCCGACCGGCTCCCTTCGTCGTGAAGCCGGGCTCGAAGAGGCGCGGGAGATCTTGCGGCGCGATGCCGCGCCCTTCGTCGCGGACGCGGAGGACGATCCGTCCGGTCGACGGATCGACTGCGGTCGAAACGCGGATGCGGCCGCCCTCCCCCTTCCGGCGGCCGACCGCGTCGGCTGCGTTGGCGAAGAGCGAGAGAAGAAGCTGATGCCAGCGAGGCGGGTCGAGGAAGACCGCGGGGAGATCCCCCCCGAGGTTGGTCTCGAACTCGATGTTCTCGTACGGCGCGAGAAGCCTCACGAAGGAAACGGTGTTCCGGACGATCCGGTTCAGGTCGCTTCGCATCGACTGCACCGGCTGCTCGGAGAAGTCGGTGAGCCGGAGGGCGAGCACCTCCACTTGCCGGAGGTACTCCCTCGCGAGCGCGGAGTTCGCGAGCGCCTTCTCCCGATCGCCCGCCCGGAGGGAGATGTCGATCAGCTCGAGCCGCGTGGAGGCGAGCGCGAGGAGGTTGTTCAGCTGATAGCCGACCTCGGCCGTTACGCGTCCGAGGGCGGTGAGACGGATCTCTCGCGTCTCCGGATCCGCGTTCACTGCCCTCGCGGCTGCGGGAGCTTGGCGCTCCTCGAACCGCGCGAGGCATGCGGAGATCTCGGCCGCGATCTTGAGGAGGCGCTGCTTGGTCGCCACCTCTCTTTCGGTCTCGCCGAGCTTCCCCTGCGTCGCGAGCTCGCGAAGATCCCCGACGAGCGCGAGCGTCTCCCGAATCTCCGAACGCGCCATCGCCTCCCCCCATAGACAGGTTTGCCCCGCTCTCCTCGTATCGACCGGAGGAAAGCGGGGCTTTAACCTGAGAGATGCGCGCGTTTCCGCCGCGAGGACCCAAAGCCTACTCAGCTGCGCTCGGGCTGAGAAGGCCCGCGATCCCCTCGGCGCGGCCTTCGGGAGCGGCGCCGATACCGCGGCCTCTCCCCGCGGCCGCTCAGGCGCTCGAGCGCTGCGCGCGCAGCCGCCTGCTCCGCATCCTTCTTCGTCTGCCCCCTCCCTTGCCCGATCACCTGCCCGCCGACCGAGACGTCGACCTGGAACGTCTTCTGGTGGTCCGGCCCCATCTCCTTGCGGATTCGGTAGACCGGGTGCAGCTTTCGTTCGCTCTGGACCTTCTCTTGGAGAAGGCTCTTGTAGTTCAGGTGATCCTCGTTCTCCGTGATCTCCCGCATCTCATCGAGGATGATCCGCCGGATGAACCGCGCGGCCGCGGGGAGCCCCTGGTCGAGGTAGATCGCCCCGATCACCGCCTCGAGAGCGTCCGCCGTGATCGACGCCCGCGTGCGCCCTCCCGCCTCGCTCTCGCTTGCCGAGAGGAGCAGATAGCGGCCGAGCCCGGTCTCCTCCGCCTTCTCGGCGAGAATCTGCCGGCTCACCACGAGCGACTTGATCTTCGTGAGGTTCCCTTCGTTCTCCTCCGGATGCTTCCGGTAGAGATGCTCGTTGACGACGAGCCCGAGCACGGAGTCGCCGAGAAACTCCATCCTCTCGTTCGACTCGCCGCGCAAGGAGGCTCTTCCGTTCAAGAACGAACGATGAATCAGCGCCTGGTTCAGAAGCGCGAGATCGCGGAAACGAACGCCCAGCCTCTCTTCCAGTTGGCGAAGGGTCTCTCGGCGCTTGGCATGCAGGGTTTGCGTGTCAACGGAAGCGGATGAGTTCCTCCGAAAACGGAACCATTGCTTGATCTTTTCCAACATAAGTTCGGTCTCGCTTCATCACCCTCATGATTCGAACCTCTTGACAAGCAAACTGACGTTGTGGCCTCCGAACCCGAGGGAATTGGACAATGCCGCCCGGATCCGGACCTCGCGCGCCTTGTTGGGAACGTAGTCGAGGTCGCATTCCGGGTCAGGGTGTTCATAGTTGATCGTCGGCGGGATCACGCCATTCTCCACCGCCAGAACGGTCGCGACGAACTCGATTCCTCCGGCCGCGCCCAGAAGGTGGCCGGTCATCGACTTGATCGAGTTCACGAGGATCCGGTCCGCATGGGCGCCGAAAACGCTTCGGATCGCGTGGCTCTCGATCTTGTCGTTGAGCGGGGTCGAGGTCCCGTGGGCGTTGACGTGGCCGATCGCGTCGAGCGGCAAGGCGCCCTCGCGCACCGCGAGCATCATTGCCCGCGCGGCCCCCTCCCCCTCCGGCGTCGGGGCGGTGATGTGGAAGGCGTCGCCGGTCGATCCGTAGCCCGCGATCTCCGCGCGGATCCTCGCCCCGCGTTTCTTGGCGTGTTCCAGCGATTCGAGCAGCACGACCCCGGCCCCCTCGCCGATGACGAAACCGTCCCGCTCGCGGTCGAACGGACGGCTTGCGTGCGCGGGGGCGTCGTTTCGGGTCGAGAGAGCCTTCATGGAGGAGAAGCCTCCGATCGACATCATCGTGATGCTCGCCTCGGCGCCGCCGCAGAGGATGAGGTCCGCGTGCCCCGCGTGGATCAAGCGGAAACCCTCCCCGATCGCGTGAGCGCCCGAGGAACACGCCGAGACGGGGGAGAAGTTCGGACCGCGCGCGCCCGCGCGGATCGAGACCATTCCCGACGCCATGTTCGCGATCATCATCGGGATGAAGAAGGGACTGATGCGCCCCGGTCCCTTCTCGATCAGAAGCCGATGCTGGGCCTCGAACGTCTCCATCCCGCCGATGCCGCTCCCGATGAGAACGCCGAAGCGGTCGCCGTCGACGCGGGCCGTGTCGATCCCCGCGTCCTGGACCGCTTGGTCGGCCGCCGCGATCGCGAACTGCGTGTAGCGATCCATGCGGCGCAGCTCCTTCGGCGGCACGTACTTCGTCCCGTCGAAGTCCTTCACCTCCGCGGCGAATCGGACGTCGAATCCCGACGCGTCGAACCGCGTGATCGGTCCGACGCCGTTCTTGCCGGCGACGAGAGCTTCCCACATGGTCGTCGCATCGTTTCCGACGGGAGAAACCGCTCCCAGGCCGGTCACGACGACGCGCGCTTCGTTGTTCATAGATCCTTCCGAGCGGGCGAGGGAATCTCCCCGCCTACTTCGACGCGTGCTCCTTCAGGTAGTTCACGGCTTCCCCGACCGTGGTGATCTTCTCCGCCTCCTCGTCGGGGATCTCGACGTTGAACTCCTCCTCGAGAGCCATGACGAGCTCGACGGTATCCAAGGAGTCCGCGCCCAGGTCATCGATGAAGCGCGCATCCGGCGTAACCTGATCCGCGCCGACGCCGAGCTGCTCCATGATGATCTCCCGCACTCGATCTTCGTAAGACATGTCTTCTCTCCTCCTCCCGCCTGCGCCATGCGGCGGGTTCTTCATGCCATGACCATTCCGCCATCGACGTGAACGACTTGTCCGGTGACATACGCGGAGGCCGGCGAAACGAGAAACGCCACGATCTCCGCCACGTCTTGGCTTTCGCCGAGCCTCTTCAGGGGGATCAGATCCATCAACGACTGGCGAGCCTTGTCGGAAAGAACATCGGTCATCGCCGTTCGAATGAAACCGGGGGCGACGGCGTTTACCGTGATGGAGCGCGAGGCGAGCTCCTTCGCCACCGCCTTCGTGAACCCGATGATCCCCGCCTTCGACGCGGCGTAGTTCGCCTGTCCCGCGTTTCCCATCACGCCGATCACCGACGCGATGTTGACGATCCTCCCGCCCTTCGCCTTGAGCATGAGACGCGACACCGCCTTCGTGAAGTTGTAGGTCCCCTTCAAGTTCACCGCGATGACTGCGTCCCACTCCTCCTCCTTCATGCGAAGGAGAAGAGCGTCCCGGGTGATCCCGGCATTGTTGACGAGGATATCAACGCCGCCGAGCTTTTCCACCACTTTTTCGACGCAAAGGTCGACCGCCGCAGCGTCCGCCACGTTCACCCGGAGCGCGACGGCGCGCCTCCCGAGCCCCCGGATCTCCCCCGCCGTCTCCTCTGCCTTCTCCTCGTTGACGTCGACGACCGCGATGTCCGCCCCCATGCCCGCCAGCGTGAGCGCGATTGCCTTGCCGATGTTCTGCGCCGCGCCGGTCACGAGGGCGGTCTTCCCCTCCAGCACTCCCGCCGCCCAGGATGTCCGCTCGTCTTGTTCCATCTCTTCCTACTCCTGCTTCGAGGCGACCGCCTTTCGGAACGACTCGGGTCCGTCCACGCTCTCCACCTCGAACGCGCGGTCGATCTTTCGCGCAAGCCCTTGCAGCACGCGCCCGGGCCCGACCTCGTAAAAACGCGCGAAGCCTTCCTCCCCCATCCGGCGCATCGATTCCTGCCAGCGGACCGCCCCTCGGAGCTGGCGGACGAGCGCGTCGCGGAGATCTTCCCCTCGAACGAGCGGAACCCCGTCCACGTTGACGACCACGGGGACCTCGGCGTCGCGGAACGGCGTGGCCCGGAGCGCCTCCTCGAGACCTTTCGATGCGTGCGCCATCAACTCCGAATGAAAGGCGCCGCTCACGGGGAGCGGAAGGGCCCTCTTCGCACCCCGCTCGGACGCGAGCTGCATCGCCTTCTCCACCGCCGCCGGCTCCCCCGAGATCACAAGCTGTCCCGGCGCGTTGAAGTTCGCCGGCTGCACGACCCCGACCTCCTCCGCCTCGCGGCAGATCTGCACGACCTCCGCCTCGGCGAGCCCCATCACCGCCGCCATCGTGCCGGGACGCGCGAGGCCCGCCTCGAACATCAGCTCCGCCCGCCGCTTCACCGCGGCGATCGCGTCCTTCGGATCGAGAACCTCCGCCGCGACGAGCGCCGAGTACTCCCCGAGGCTGTGGCCCGCGACGATCCCGGGTCGGATCCCCTCCTTCCCGAGAAGGCGGAGAAGCGCAAGGCTCACGACGAGGATCGCGGGCTGCGTGTAGCGCGTCTCGCGGAGCGTCTCCTCCGGACCCTCGAAGGCGAGCTTCGAGAGAGGATATCCCATGATCGCGTCCGCGCAATCGAAGACCTCGCGCGTCTCCGGATACTCGTCGGAAAGGCTCTTCCCCATGCCGACGTACTGCGATCCTTGACCTGGAAAGAGAAATCCGAGGCTCGTCATCACACCCTCGCGATCGCGGCCGCCCATGTGAAGCCGCCCCCGAAAGCGACCAACCCGATCA
>Ga0194125_10000724_pt1 | contig 56021 bp, 50 predicted proteins | sample TA2KigC250mmetaG_FD_148626 | JGI IMG/M metagenome (GOLD analysis project Ga0194125, IMG submission 148626) | Freshwater microbial communities from Lake Tanganyika, Tanzania - TA2015034 Kigoma Deep Cast 250m | ecosystem: Environmental > Aquatic > Freshwater > Lake | place: Tanzania: Lake...
ACTTCTATGTCTCCAAGGACGCGATGAGCGTCAAGACGCACCGGACGAAGTAGACGGGAGATAGAGACGGGAGATAGAGACGGGAGATAGAGACGGGAGGCGGGGGCAAGTAACAGCCTGTAGGCGCCCCCCCTCCTGATCCGATTCGGAGCATCGTTTCGACCGCTTTCGGGACAGTTGCTCATGCCGGGCGCGACGCCAGCCTGCCCTGGCTGCGCCATGCAGTCCAGGGTGCGAAGCCTCCCTGTGGGACGGCCTATGAAAACGCAAAGGCGCAAAGGAGCAGAGGCGCGAAAATATATGGTTTTCCTGGCGTCTTGGCGTCTTAGCGTCTTTGCGTTGATTTTCAGGACGAACTATGTCTCGTTACTTGTTGGGTAGGATACTATCACTGATCTTTGTCCTGTGGGTTGTCTCGGTCATCACCTTTGCGCTGATGCATGCGGTGCCGGGCGGCCCCTTCGACGAGGGCAAACAGCGCCTGCCCGACGCGGCCAAGGCGAACATCATGCGCAAGTATGGCCTCGACCAGCCGGTCTGGCGCCAATACTTGAACTACATGCGCAACGCGCTCCAGTTCGACTTCGGCATCCCGTATCAGGTGCCCACCGAGACAGTCGCTTCGTTGATTCGCAAGACCTGGATGATCACGTTCCAGGTGGGGATCATGACCGTGACGTTGGCCTTCGGCGGCGGGCTGCTCGTGGGAACCATCGCCGCGTATCGCCGCGGGTCGTGGATAGATACCGGCGTGACCTTCTTCGCCATGCTGGGCACGACGCTGCCCAACTTTGTGGTCGCGCTCTGGCTGATCCTGATTTTCGCCAATGGCCTGAAGCTGTTGCCGTCGGGCGGCTGGAACGAGCCGAACGATTGGCTGATCCCCGGCGTTTTCTCCAAGAACTGGATTCTGCCGGTGCTGGCGTATGCGCTGGCGCCCTTCTCGATCGTCGCCCGCTACACGCGCGCCAGCATGCTCGAAGTGCTCGGCTCGGACTATGTGCGTACCGCGCGCGCAAAAGGGCTGCGCGATCGGACGATCCTCTATCGGCACGTGCTCAAGAATGCGGCCATCCCGATGGTCACGGCCCTGGGCCCGATCATCCCCGATCTGATGACCGGCTCGATCTTCATCGAGGCGATGTTTCGCATCCCTGGGTTGGGCAAGTACTTCGTCACGAGCACCTTCAACCGCGATTACCCGATGATCATGGCGCTGGTGCTGCTCATCGCGCTCTTGTGGGGCGTCACCTATATGGTCACCGACGCGTTGTACACTGTGCTGGATCCTCGCGTGCGCCTCGGCGGTCGCGAGACATAGCCGCGGTATCTGCTGAGCCTGGCATCTTCATGACCAACATCAACACACTCAACGATTCAAGTCCGCCCACCCTCCAACGCAGCCAGCGAACTCTGTGGCGCGATGCGTTCTGGCGCTTCTATCATAATCGTCTGGCTATGTTCGGCCTGGTCATCGTCCTGTTTTTCATCTTCCTGGCCGTTTTCGCCGATCTGTTAGCGCCCTACCGCTACGACCACGCCGACTTCAGCAAAGTGCTGCAATTCCCGTTTCAGGACCCCATGCATCCGCTCGGCGGTGATGAGGTGGGGCGCGACTTCCTCAGCCGCCTGATCTACGGCGCGCGCACCTCGCTGACGGTGGGCCTGGCGGTGCAATTGCTCGCGTTCAGCATCGGCATTCCACTCGGCGCGTTGGCTGGCTATCGCGGAGGCGCTTTCGACTTCGTGGTCATGCGCCTGGTGGACATCATGACCGCGTTTCCCGGCCTGCTGTTCGCGATCTTCCTGATCACGCTGTGGGGCGGCGGGCTCGAAAAGGTGATCCTGGTGCTCGGCTTTACGAGCTGGATCGGACCTACGCGGCTCGTGCGCGCGCAGTTCTTGTCGCTCCGCGAGAAGGAGTTCGTGGGCGCGGCGCGCGCGCTTGGCGCGACCGAGGGGCGCATCATCCTGCGACACATCTTACCCAACGCGCTTACCCCGCTCCTCGTGGCGCTGAGCTTCGGCATCCCGGCCGCCATCTTCGGGGAAGCGAGCCTGAGCTTTCTGGGCATCGGCGTCAACGATCCGCTGCCGAGCTGGGGCAAGATGGTCGGCGTCAGCAGCGCCTATATCCGGGTCTATTGGCACGTGGGGCTTTTCCCCACTATTCTGATTGCCCTGACCATGTTGGGCTTCTCGTTCGTGGGCGATGGCGTGCGGGATGCCCTCGATGTCAAACTGACGTTGCGGCGATAAAGAGGTTCTGAAAATGCCACGCATACTCATGCTGCTCAGCCTGCCCCTGGCGCTCATCCTCGCCGGCTGCGGCGCCCGCGGCACGCCCACCCCGACGGTCGTGCCCATTCCCACGCCCCAGGCGGTCTATGAACAGCCCACCAGCATCATCACGCCGGCGGCCGCCACGGTGACGCCAGCGGCCGCCGGTCCTGATTTGGCCCTGGGGCGCACGGTCTACGACGGCAAGTGCGCCTCTTGCCACGGCGAAAAGGGCGAGGGCGTGCCTGGCAAGGGGAAAGGGGTACAGGGCTGGACCCAGTCTGCGCTCGAATTCAACGATCTCTTGCGCACGGGCGGCAAGGGAGCATTGGGCAACGAGCACCTCTACGGCCCAAACCAGATCAGCCCGGGGGGCATGAACGGTCTCTACGCCTATGTGCAATCTCTCTTGAAGAAGTGAGCATGCCTGCGCACCACGTCTCGCGGCGTGCAGTCGTTCTGGCGCTGATGGGCATCCTGCTTCTGGCCGGGTGCACCGCCCGATCGAGCCAGCCGGCGGCCCCCACCCCTTCGCCCACGCCGATCGCCCGCGGCACGACCGTGCCCATGCCCACCCTCACCCCCATTCCCGGCATCCGCGCCACCCTCACCGCCCTGCCCCAGCAGCCGCCGATGCCCGCCAGCGAAGCGCGGGACTACCTGGAGCTGCGCGCAGCCGTGGAGCGTTGCCCTGCCTACAACGAGAATCGGAGGACGGCCATCCTGCGCCAGATTGACTACGTGGTGCAGCCTGCCAGCCTGCCTTCCGATTTCCTGCTGATCTACGGCAGCGAATGGCCTGGCCGGCTGATCTATGGCTCGGCGTATCTCTCGGCGCTCGAATGGAAGCTGGCCGGCCGTGATCGCGCAAGCTGCCTCTACCCCATCGGCGTGGCGTTCAATGCGCTGTTGCGGCGAATGGGCCAGCAGACCTTCTCCGAGTACGAATAGACACACCCATACAGACACTGCCAACAAGGAACCAGACAATGCGTTTCGGCATCATGAACATGCAAATGGATGCCCTGATTCCGCCTGGGTTCTCGCCACAGAACGCACAGGCCCACATCGCAGGCTTCGACCATCCCACGCTCGTGCGTCAGATGGCCGCGCCGGGCTTCAACCTGATCGAGCTGGGCGGCGACCTGACCCTCTTCTTTCCCCAGGCCTATGCGCCGCAGACCGTGGAGCGGCTGGCCGCACTCAAGGCCGAGCTGGAACTCAGCTACACCGTCCATCTGCCGCTGTGGTCGGTCGAGCCCTCCACGCCGCTGACGCCTGTGCGCCAGGGCTCGGCGCGCAGCGTGATCGAGGTGATCCAGGCTACCGCGGCGCTGGCGCCCGAAGCCTACGTGCTGCACGCGACCGGCCCGCTGGCCGCCGAATTCTACCGGATGAGGCTGCCGGCAGCCGCACGTGAGCTGATCCTGCGCCACTACTTCCAGCGCGCCAGCCTCGAGAGTCTGCGCGCCATCCTCAGCGAGACCGGCCTGCCGAGCCGCAGGCTGGCCATCGAAACCATCGAGTTCCCGCTGGAGTTGACGCTGGAAATGGCCGAGGCGCTCGATCTCGCGATCTGTCTGGACACCGGGCACATCCTATCGGGGTTCTCCGGGCCGGTGGATTTCTTCGATGCGTTGGAGCGCTGTCTGCCGTGGCTGGCCGAAATCCACCTGCACGATTCGCCCAGGAACCTGGATCAGGAGCGCATCGTCTACGGGCAGGACCATCGGCAGTTGGGGACGGGGGATCTGGAGCTCGGTCGCCTGCTCGATCGGTTGGTGGAAGCGGGTTTCCGTGGGCCGATCATCTTCGAGCTGGGCATTCCCCAGGCGTTGGCCTCGTTGGCCGCGATTCGCAGCGTCCGCCCGGGCCTGCTATAGCCCGCCCTGAGCGATCGCTCAAGGGCAAAGGAAATCTCTCGTGTCGCGCAGGAGAATCATCGTCGTCACCGTTGGCGTCATGCTGAGCCTGTTCATGGCGGCGGTCGAATCCACCGTAATCGCCACCGCCATGCCCACGATCATCACCCAGCTCGGCGGCCTGGCGATCTACAGTTGGGCTTTTTCTGCCTACATGCTCGCCTCCACCACTACCGTGCCCATCTACGGAAAGCTGTCCGATCTGTACGGTCGCCGGCCGATCTATCTGGCGGCGATGGCGCTCTTTCTGGCCGGCTCTGTGCTGAGTGGGCAAGCGCAGAGCATGTCCGAGTTGGTCGCTTTCCGCGCCTTGCAAGGTTTGGGGGCTGGCGGGCTTCATCCTCTCGCCTTCATCATGATCGGCGACATGTTCTCGTTCGAGCAGCGCGCTCGGATGCAAGGCTTCTTTTCCGGCGTCTGGGGTGTGGCGTCCATCGTCGGGCCGCTGCTGGGCGGCTTCCTGGTGGATCATGTCTCCTGGCGATGGGTCTTCTACGTCAATCTGGCGCCCGGACTGGTGGCCGCCCTGCTGGTCTGGACCGGGTGGCGCGATGCCGGCCGCGCAGCGGGCGCGCCCCGCGTCTCGGTAGACTACACCGGCGCGGCGTTGCTCAGCGCAGGGGTGGTCGCGTTGCTGCTCGGCCTCTTCCAGTTGGGGACGCCCGCGAGCTGGGAATTGCTGGTCCTGGCGCTCGCCTTGTTTGCCGCGTTGTTGTGGGTCGAGCGGCGGGCAGCCGATCCGATCCTGCCGCTGCCCCTGTTCAAGGGACGCCTGTTCGCCGTCGCCTGCACGCACGGCCTGCTGGCGGGGTGGACGATGTTCGGCAGCACCGCTTTCGTGCCGCTCTTTGTGCAGGCCGCGCTGGGAACCAGCGCGACCGCGGCAGGCAGCACGCTGACCCCCATGATGCTGAATTGGGTTTGCGCCAGCATCATCGGCAGCCGCCTGCTGTTGCGCTTCGGCTATCGCACCATCGCCCTGGTGGGCATGTGTGCGCTGACCGCCGGCGCGTTCTCGATGTCGCAGGTCGGCGCACAGACGCCGCTGCCGATCATCATGGTATGTGCGGGTTTGATGGGAGTGGGTATGGGGTTCTCCGTACCCTCCTTCATGATCGCGGTCCAGAGCAGCGTGGAACGCCGCACCCTGGGCACAGCCACGGCCATGCTGCAGTTCAGCCGCAGCATCGGCGGCACGCTGGGGGTCAGCGTCATGGGCGCGGTGCTCAGCATGTCTCTGGCCGCGTCGGGCGTCAGCCAGGTTGTGGTGGGGCGAAATCGCATGGCGGATGCGGGTGTGATGCTCGACAGCGCCCTGCAGACCGCGCTGGTTGGCGGGATCCGCAGCGTGTTTCTGCTCGCGGCTGCGGCTGCGGCGTTGGGGCTGGTCGCGGTCGCGCTGGCCCCGCGTGGCCGCATCACAGGGCAGCGCGGCCGCGCAAGTGACGCCAGCCCACAAGTCGCGGCTGTCAGCCAGCCAACCAATCCCCAGCCCCGAAGGTGAGCGCCGGCCCGTGCTCATCTTGACAACATCGCCCGATGGCGGTATACAGAAGCAAGATTCACCTGGGAGGTAGAGAACAGTGGCCTTTTCCTGGCCGTGGATGAGGAAGAAATCCAGGATCGTCTGGCTTGACCTGGGCGACCTGGGCGACCTGGTCAACCCATCGGGACCGCATGAGCAGTGGCAGGATCACGGGCTGGGGTTGCTCCGCACGATCCTGCACCAGAACGGCATCCTGACCGACCTGCTGTCCACGCGCGCGGTCACGAGCTGGGACCAGTTGCGCAGCCAACTTGCGGGCTATGACACGCTGATCATGAACGTGCGCAGCTACACCTTTCCGGCGGGCCGCAGGTCGGCGCAGATCTTCAAGGAGGTCAACCCGGACGGCATCGTCCTGGCCGGTGGGATGCACGCGACGGTCGCGGCCGACGAGATGTTGGGCGTGCCGGAGTTCGATCACATCTGCCAGGGGCCTGGCGAAAAGGTCATCGTAGACCTGGTACGCGACCCCCGATCTTTTCCCCGCCTGTTTCAGGGCGAGGGCGCGCGCTCGATGGCCGAGTGGCCGATGGTTGACCGCGCCTTGTGGCCCAAACCGGCCAGTTGGCGCGTTCGGCGGCGCTTCAAGTGGCATTGGCCGATGGAACCGGAGTGCGGGTGGGGGCCGGGACCGGTGGCGACGATCCTCACGAGCCGCGTGTGTCCGTGGCAGTGCGTCTTCTGCAACGAGAACTCCTACATCCCGAACATGGGGCGCCGGCCGGTGGATGCCGTGATTGACGAGTTGAATTACCTGGATGAGAAGTATGGCGTCGGTTCGGTGGTGATCCACGACTCCATGTTCTTCCAGAACCCCAGTTGGCTCAAGGAGTGGATCGAGAAGTACCCGCGCAAGGCGCGGCAGGTGTGGCCCTATTGGGCTGCAGGCCGCTCCGATACGGTGCGCCAGTGGCCAGAGCTCTTCGAGGCGCTGATCCGCGAAACCAACTGGAACCTGGTGTCGCTGGGCTTCGAGTCGGGCAGCGACCGCATCTTGCGTCTGCTCAACAAAGAGTGCACCGCAGAAGACAACTACTACGCCATTGATCTGCTGAACCGATTGGGCGACGAGATGGCGGCCGGCGGGCAGGCGCCGCCCAAGTTCTGGGCCAATATCATGCTGGGCATCCCTGGCGAGACGGCCGAAGATGCGTTCAAGACCATGCGAATGCTCAAGCGCATGAAGCGGGTCTTCCCGTCCATCTCCTATTACGCGCCCTATCCCGGCTCGGCGCTCGGCTTCCAGTTGATCGCCGAAGGGAAGAGCCTGATGACGAAAGACAACTACCACCGCTTCCCCGACGACGAGAAGGTCAAAGGGGTGAACTACGCCTTCTATCGCGAGTTGCTGGCCGGCCGATATGACGACCAGGTGAATCGGGGCCTCAGCGCCGAGGAGCAGCGCCGCGGTTACGCGGGGTTGTATGCAAGTGCATTGACTAAAGCGTAGTATAGGGAGGCAGGTAGATTGGTGGAGCGGTAGATTAGTGGGCTGATTATGCCGACGCGCCCTTCAGCTGCCTGGCAGTCTACCAAGTTACCAATCCACCAATCTACCAATCTACCAAGTACCAACCCATGAGCAGTTTCAGCCGACCACACCACATGTATCTATTTGGCCTGAAAAACGGCAAGCGCAAGCTCGCGTATGGGGAATCGCCGGAAGACGCGTTGGAGATCCTCAGCTTTCGCCTGACAGCCGACGAAATGGCCGAGATCGTCCGCGACGACTACGTCAAGATCAACCAGCGCGAGCTGCAGAAGCACGTCAGCCAGTTGGGTTGAGATGAACGGATGAACCTCTGGCGGCGGCCGCTGGCGATGCTCGGGCTGGCGCTCCTGCTGATAGCCGGCGCTGCGGCCAGCGCGCGCCAGCTCCCGGTCAGCGCGGCCGGCCCGTGGGTTGTCTTCACACCGCCGACCTCCAGCCTGCCGATGTCGGGCAATCTGCTGCTCAATGCCGACTTCGAGGCCGGTGCAGCAGCGTGGGATCCTTACGGAGCGGGCTACCAGGTGGATTCCTCGATCAGCCGCAGCGGAAGCCGCTCCCTCAAGCTCGTCAATGCGGTGGCCAGTCAGACGCACGGCGCTTCGCAGGCGATCTTCCTCAACCAGAGCGCAGTCAAACCGATCTACTTCAGCGGATGGAGCAGGGCGCACGGCGTCACCGGCGCCGCAGACAGCGACTACAGCATCTACCTCGACCTGTGGTATACGGATGGCACACCCCTCTGGGGGCAGACGTTGAACTTCGAGGTCGGCGACCACGACTGGCAGTTTCGCGAAGGGTTTATCGCGCCAGCCAGACCGATCGCGGCGATCTACGTCTACTGCCTGCTGCGCAACACGCACGAGGGCATCGCCTGGTTCGATGACGTGGCGGTCCACGAGATCAATGCCGATCTGGTCAGCTTCGACGGCGCGACCGTGGCGCTCAGCCAACCCACCTCCCCGCCCTTCGGCGGCGCGTCGCTGGCGCTGGCCAGCGGCGATGGCCTCTCACTGACGCTGGCGGCCGACGGCGGCGCGGTCACCGGCCTGGCGCTCGGCGCCGCCGCGATCCACGACCCCGACCGCGGCCACGCAAGCGGCTTTTTCATACGCGATGTGGCCGCCGCCTCCGATTACCTCCACGTGGCCGGCGCCTTGCAGAAGACCGGGAACACGGTCACACATGCCGCTGCGCTCAACGCCCTGGGCCTGAGCTTCGCGGCCAACTACACGGCCGCCGCCGACCGCCTCGCCATCCATGCCGTGGTGTCCGACACGACCAGGAGCGAGCGAGCCGTCACTCTCTACTTTGCCCTTCCTGTGCTGACCGCTGATTGGACGTGGGGCGCTGACATTCGCGCCAGTCAGCAGGCGACACAGGAAGCAGAGCTCGCCAACCTCGGCTGGTACTCCGGCGTGGGAGCCACCGGCTACGCCAGCCGGTATCCCTGGGCCAGCCTGAGCGGACTTGCCGGCGGCCTGGCGTTGGCCGTGCCCCTGGACAGTCCACGCGTGACGCGCCTGGCATACAACTCAGCCACGCACCAGTTCTACGCAGCTTTCGACCTGGGGCTGTCTCCGGCCACGAAAACGCCGGGGCAGGCGAGCGTGGATCTGCTGTTCTACCGGTTCGAGCCGACCTGGGGCTTCCGTGCGGCCGCCCAGGGGTACTATGACCGCTTCCCTGCCGCCTTCGCGCGTCGGGCGCCGCCGGAGCGCGAAGGCATCTGGGTGGCGTTTTCCGATCTGGCGGCGATTCCAGACATCGAGGACTTCGGCATCGCCTTCCACGAGACAGGCGATCTGCGACACGTGAGCTTTGACGATGCCGCCGGCATCTACACCTTCCGCTACATCACCGAGCCCTGGTCGCACTGGCTGCCCATCAACGACCCGGCCGTGAACGCAGGCAACTACAGCCAGGTCATGGCCTACCTGCATCAGCAATACCTGGATGGCGACGCCCGCGCCGAGGCGACCCTGAGCTCGGGGGCATTCGATGCTGACGGCCGCTATCGTTATACGCCGATCGTGGCGCCCTGGTGCCAGGGGATCGCGGGCTGCGCCGTTTTCACCGTGAATCCCGACCCCGACATCACTGACCCAACCTATCGGGTGAACAAAGCCAATCTGGAGTGGAACCCGACTGCTCGCCACACCTACACGACGACCCCCGGCCTGGATGGCGAGTACGTGGACAGCTTCCTGGCGACGGCCGAGACGCTGGATTTCCGATCAGCTCACTTCGCCGCCGCCGACATCCCGCTGGCCTTCGCCACGGCTGACAAACGCGTCGGCATACCGGAAGTGTTCGCGACGACCGAATTCGCGCGCTGGATTACCGCCGACGTACACCAGAACCTGAGCCGGCTGACGATGGCGAACTTCATCCTGGTTGATTTGCCGTGGGGTGCGGATTTGTTCGACGTGATGGGCCGCGAGAGCAACTGGCTGCCCGGCGGCGTCTTCCAACCCGAAGATGACGCCGGCCTCAACTACTACCGCACCCTCGCCTACCAGCGGCCTTACGGCTTACTGATGAACACCGACTTCAACTATCTGACTCACGACCTGGTCGAGCGCTACTTCCAAATTTGCCTGTTCTACGGCATCTACCCCAGCATGTTCAGCCACGACGCAGCCACTGATCCGTACTGGGAGAACCCGACGCTTTACGAGCGCGACCGGCCGCTGTTCCAGCGGTACATTCCATTGATCCGCCGCCTCAACGCCGCGGGCTGGCAGCCTGTAACCCTGGCGACTTTAGCGAGGCCGGATGTCTATATCGAGCGTTTCGGCACCTGGCCTGATCTGTTCTGGACGCTGCGCAACACGCTGGCGACGCCGGCGGAATTCGAGGTCAGGCTGGAGGCGGCGGCCCTGGGCCTGCCGTCGGCGCCGATGGCAGCGGATGCGCTGCTCGCAGGCGTGCACTACTCCCTCAGCCCGCCCGCGGCGCTGCGCGTGCTCACGGTGACGCTGGCTGCGCAGGCCAGCGAGATCCTCTACCTGCCGGCTGCACCGCTCTCGACAACCGTCGCGATCACGCGCAGCGGCAATCACGTGGGGCTGCGCTGGCCTCATACGGCCAGCAACGCAGCGTATGAAGTGTGGCGAAGCGCCTGGCCCTATTTCACGCCAGACGACGGGGACTCGATCAGGATCGGGGAAGCGCCGGCGCCGGCGGCCGGCGAAGCCACCTACTCGGACGCGACCGGCGGGCCTGGCGATCCGGCGGTGAACTACTTCTACCTGGTGCGCGGGATCAATGCCGCCGGCCGCTGGTCGTCAGTCTCGAATCGAGTCGGGGAGTTCGACTTCGCGATCGTGCCGGGCCAATGAGTCGGGCAATCCGGCAAACAGCCCCGCCAGCCTGGTCCCTGCGGCGGCCGGCGGCCAGGCCAGCGCGAAGTGCTCGTGGCTCATCAGGCGCTTCACGATCGGTTCTGGCAGCCGGCGGAACAGATTGCGCGGGCCGAACTGCGTCCGATGGCACTGTAACGCCTCCCACTTCGCCTCGACCGTTGCGCTGACATCCACGGTCACGTTCACCTGGTCATCGGGCCAGCCGAAGCCGGCTTCTTCCCAGCGCGCAAACTCGCTCGTGTCCATGCCGAGCGCGGCCATCTCATCGCGCATCTTCTGGAAGAAGGAACGCAGGATCGCGGTGTAGAAGAGCCGATCCGCCTGCCAGACCGGCCCCTGTTCCGCGTAGCGGGCCGGGTTCGCGGCCGCGTGGAAAGCTGCCACAGTGTGCTGGTGGATGGCGATGTGATCCGGGTGGCCATAGCCGCCGTTCGGCTCGAAGGTGGCGACGACGTGAGGTCGCACGCGGCGGATGACGCCGACAAGCCGGCCGATCGCCTCTTCGGCCGGCGCGCGAATGTACGCGGCCGGGTCGTCGTTTTCTGGCGCGCCGGCCATCCCCGAATCGCGATACCCCAGGAAGATCACCTCTTGGACGCCGATCGTCTCGGCGGCGCAGCGCAACTCTTGTTCGCGCACCTGCGCCAGGGTTTCGGGCGTGGCATAGCTCGGATCGGCGATCTCGCCCGCCTCTCCGCGCGTGGCGCAGACGAGCGTCACGGCCACGCCCTCCGACGCGTAGCGCGCGATCGAGCCGCCGACGCCGAACGCCTCGTCGTCGGGATGGGCAAACGAAGCCAGCAGACGGCGCGCCATCGTTCCTCTATCTGACGGACGCGGCCGGCGCCGCGTTCTTCACGTGCCTGTCCATGAACGCCACCGACCGTTGGAGGGCCACGCCCAGGTTCTGGGCGATGTTGTGATCGTCGTCGGGATAGGTGTAGATCTCGACCGGTTTGCCAACGGCCTTGATCTGCTGGTAAAGGGTCTCGGAGAATTCCAGCGGCACGCTCGCATCGGCCGTGCCGTGCTGGATCAGCACCGGCCCCGAGAGATCGCGCACGTAGGCATTGGGCGTGATCGAGTCCCAGAACGCAGGATTCTGCTGCGGCGCGCCGAATTGAGCCGCCAGCTCATCGCGCCAGCGCCGCGTGGGGCTGCTCGATGGGAAAATGGTCGCCGGCCGGCGGTCCCACCGCTCGAACTGCTGGGCATAGGTGCCGACTACCCCCGCCCAGATGTCGCCAGCCTTGATGTCGGAGATAGTCACCATCGCGCGCAGCGTGATGCTGCCCCCCATGGAGTGCCCCCACATCCCGATGCGCTTCGGGTCGGCGTCTCGGAAGCGTTTGATGGACGAGATCGCGTTGAGCACGTCAATGGTGTAGTCGGGCGAGATGGAGCCGGAGGAGGGGGTTCCCTCCGACTTGCCATGCCCGCGATAATCGGACTTGACGACGATGTAGCCGCTGCGCGCAAACGCGTCCACATAGGCCACGTAGCGTTCGGTGGTGCGATACTCGGCCGGCGGGATGTAGCCGTGGTTGAAAATCACCACGGGCCAGCCTGTGGCCGGTTTCTCGCCCTTCGGAACCGTCAGCAGCGCGTAGATCTTCAGCCCCTCGGACTTGTACGAGGCGATGTAGCGGTTGTAGTTCGCGCCGGCCGGCAGTGTTTCCTCGATCACGATGTCGCTGCCAGGGTAGCTTTGCCGGCGCATGAATTCGACCGACAACGGATTGGGTGGGAGCGGCGACGGGGTCGCGGTCGGCGTAACTGTTGAGGTTGGGGTTGGGGTTGGGGTCGAGGTTGAGGTTAAGGTTGAGGTTAAGGTCGAGGTTGAGGTTAAGGTTGAGGTGGGCGCGGGGGATGCCTGCGCCACGATCGTCGCCGGCGGTGCGTTGTTGCAGGCAGATGCGAGCAATGCCAGCGCCACGAACAACAAGATCGTCGGAGTCCTTTGGGTTGTATTCATGTCTGCACAAATGCCCTTCATAGGTCAGGTCTCTACATTCTACGCGGGACCGTTCGAGAGTGCAAGATACCAACGCGTGACCAGCGCGACAGTCAGGCGGGCTACATTCCGGCCAGCAGCCACCCATGCTGGCCGCGGCGCCAGCCCGCTCTGTGGGACGACGGATGAAGACCTCACCCCCCTGCCCCTGAGGCGGCGTGCCCGGAGCCTCTTGCGTGAGTGTCCGAAAACCTGCAAATCGCCCGAAGTTGATCACTCACACTAGCCATGAGGCAGACGCTCACAAACGCCCTTGATATGGAAGGCCTGCGATTGCACTGCAGTGTAGGACCGGAGACACTGAGCGATGAAAGACTGCTTGTTTCCCTTCATAAAGCTCGTGCGAAGTCACATCATGTTCCGGCACAAGTGCACGTGGAGAACCACAATGGCTGCGAGAGCACCGAGAGACGGTGGCAGTCGCAGAGAGCTGGGACCGCAACCGCATGAGTGCCCGTTCATGAAGGTGAAGGGTCACCTGGGACGTAGCTGGGTCTCAGTTGCTGTCCCGAAGCGCCGGGCGGCGAGTCCCCTCTGGCTCACGGCACCGCGACGCGCCAGTTCCCCCTCCATCTGGTACAGGGGATAAGTTCGAATCCCCTTGAGGGCACGAACCCCTGTACCTGGATCGCTTGGAAGCGAAACTAAATCGCCGGCAGCACCAGCCGGGTACTAAGCACCAAGCCCTGTTGTTGATTGTGTCTCGTACCATGAGTGGGTTGAGATATTTAACCTCAGGTTGGGCGTGGGTGTCAGTGTCGGCACAATGCTGAAGTTGAACATCTCAACCCACTCGTGGCCGCGATCTGGGGTTTTTACGTCATCGGCATCTATTCCATCACCAGTGATTTGCTGACTATCGTTGTCGGAGCAATCGCTATCCGGCGCGTTCAGGGCATTCCCTGGTATGCGGCGGCACTGATTTCGCTGTTCGGCCACTGTGGGTATACGGCATCATGACGACGTCCGTCCGTTGACAGGGAAGCGGGAGGCGAACGGTGAGGTCGTCGGGATTCTCTTCGACGACAGTGCCCAGGTCGCTGACACCGGCGATCCGGCGCTGCTCTTCTGCGAGCCGGATAGCCTCAGCTACGGCAGCACCGCGTTCGAGTTCCTGGCCGACGCCTGGCGGCGCTGGCCGACGCACGTTATCTTGGTGGTCACCGACGGCGACGGCCCATCCGCTGATTGCCCCATCCCGCTGGCGCTGCCCGGTGACTAAGTTCGCACATCCGCCATCCTGATTCCACCCGACTGCGATCCCGCGCGCTGTGAGCTAGATCGCCGCCCGGGTAGTGACACTCGGCGACCTGCGCGGCCTCGCCGACGTCCTGGCTTTGCTCACGCCGCGCACCTGACGAGGGGCACCCACCCTCAGAAAGATGAAGCCCAACCGGGTGCGGTTGGGCCTTTGCTTTGGTAGCGAGATGGTGAGTTCGGTCGTGCTTCACGCGCGCCGACGACGCGATAGCCGTGGCGCATACGGATTTTGAGGCTGGCGCGGATCAGCGGCCAGGGGGCCTCGAGGGAGCGAATGACGTGATACACGTGCGCTGCCATTCACCCTTGCGGCCATAGCTGCGGATGACGGCGTGGTCGTCCAGCAGGGTCGGCTCCACGGCGATACGGTAGTAGCGCCGTGCATTGGCTGCGGGGGCGATACACACCAATTCAACAGCGGTGAAAACAGCAGGCGGCCTGTCCCAGTCTGGCGTAGTGTCTTTGGCAACAGGAAAGACATGCCCGACGGGTGTATCGGGCATGAGGTGGGCGATGGTCAGTCGTCCGGCGACGGCGGATGTACTCGTCGCGCCTGGGTCGCCGGATCGGGTGTGACCAGATCCGCTGCAGGTTAGGGTCAGTTTGGAAATCAGGCGGCCACCGGCGTGCGCTTGAGCATGATGTGAATGGACGCCAGGTAGATCATGGCCGCACTGCTTTCGGCCAGTTTTTCATAGTCCTTGCTCAACAGGAATCTCCAAACCGACCCTCAGACAGCCGTCAGTTGCCGGCCGGCGCCGCGCTTGCCGGCGGCACAAGCTGCGGCGATTCCAAGTAGCGCAGCAGATCCGATTTCGGCGGCAGCATGATCTTCGATCCCGCGCCCAGGATCGTCTCATACACCTGTAGCCGCCGCACGAAGCCGTAGAACTCGACATCCTGACTGAAAGCCTGGGCGGTGACTGCCGCAGCGCGTGCGTCGCCTTCACCGCGCTCGATTTGGCTCTGGCCATAGGCCGTCGCCAGGGTGATCTCACGCTGCTTGTCGGCCGCGGCTCGGGTTTCTAACGCCTTCTCTTCGCCTTCAGCCCGGTAGCGTTTAGCGATGCGCTCGCGCTCAGCCTGCATACGGGCGAACACACTGGCCTGCACCTCGGTCGGCAGGTCAATGCGCCGGATGCGCACTTCCAGCAGCGTGATGCCGAAAGACTCAGCCGCTGGCCGCGAGCCGACCGTCACCGAAGCCACGATCGGCTCGCGCTTCTCGCGCACGATGTCAATGAATTGATGTCTGGCGATCTCCTCCCGCAGGCGACCGGCAATGACCTGATCCAGGCGGGCCATCGCCCCAGTCTCGTCGCGCACCGTGCGGTAGAACAACAGCGGATCGGTGATCTGCCAGCGTGACACGTGATCCACCAACAGCCGCTTCTTGTCCAGGGTCAGGTACTCGGCGGTTTGGGGCTCGGTGCCAAGGACGCGCTTGTCCAGCAGGACCAGATCCTGGACGAAGGGTATCTTGAAGTACAAGCCGGGGTCACGTGTTACCCGCCGCGGCTCGCCAAACTGGAACACCAAACCTTGCTGCCACTCGCCGACGATGTAGATCGTCTGTAGGGCGATGAAACCCAACGCGATGATCAAACCAATGGCAATGTATTTTTTCATTCGTATGCTCCTGCCTGCGTTGACGCGCAAGCACTTGTGTGTCGTGTGGCCGCTCGCCAGCCACCCGGAGGGGCGGCGACTATCGGCGGCCGCGGGGAAAGCGGCCAGACTCGATTACGGTTGCACCCTGGTCGGGGCGGTAGGTGACGTGACCGCCGGCGCCGAATTACTCAGCGACAAGAGCGGTAAGACCCCACTGTTGGGTTCCAGCACATAGATTTCGGCGTCAGCGAGCACCTGTTCGATGCTCTCCAGGTAGAGGCGCTCACGCATCACCTCTGGGGCCTTGCGGTATTCGGCTAACAGCGCCAGGAAGCGAGCCGCGTCCCCTTCTGCCCGAATCAGGCGCTGCGCGCGGTACGCTTCGGCCTCCAATACCCGCTGGGCCGCCTGGCCGCGCGCGGCCGGCACCACCTGTTCGGCGTAACCCTCGGCTTCTTTGACCAGGCGCTCCCGGTCTTCGAAGGCCCGCACGACATCGTGGAAGGCGTCGCGCACTTCAGCCGGCGGATCCACGGCCAGCAGCCGAGCTTCAGTGACCAACAAACCGGTTCGGTACAGATCCAGCAGGTTCTGCAGGTGCGTCTTGACCTGATCCTGCACCTGCACACGCCCTTCGGTCATCGTGAAATCCACCGTGTTCTGCCCAACCGCCGCGCGCAGCGCGACCTCGGCCGAGGCCCTGAGCACGGCCTCCGCATCGCGCACGTGGAACAGGTAAGCCACCGGATCCTGCACCAGGTACTGAAGAAAAAGCTGCACCACGACGATATTCTCGTCGCCGGTGAGCATGTGCGCCTCTTGCGACACCACGTTCACGGCGGCAGCTTTCGTGCGGTAGCCGATCTCGGCGGTGCGCACGCGCGCGATGTCTACGATGTAGTTGGATTGGATGGGCGCCGGAAGGCGGTAGTGCAGCCCTGATTCACTCTGGCGCGATATCCGGCCGAAGGTCAGCACGATGCCGCGCTCGCCCGGCCCCACTATGTAGAAACCCGATACCAGCCATAGACCCACTATGGCGATCAGTAACACCCAGGGTAGGCGGGGTAAGAGCCATTGCAGCGGGTTCTGGGGCGCCCGCGGCAGGTCCACCACGTTGTTCGGCGCGGGTGTCTGCGGTTTGTACACTCGTCTCATTGCATCTGCTCCTTGTAAAGGTCAAACTCGGATTCTTCGGTGCAGGTCTGCACTGCTGGCCCGCCAGCAGCGCAGACCTGCGTCCGGCCTATAGTGTTCGTTAGTTCTGGCTAAGCCTTCACCTCCCCCGCCCGCTCCACGTGATCCAGCAGCGGGCGCAATAACGCCGTGAACTCCATCGGCAGCACGAACTTGGTGGCCGGGCCTGTCCCCACGGCGCGCAGCGCATCGAGATACTGCAGGCTCATCGTCCTGGCGCCGATCTTATCGGCGGCGGCCTCGATCCTTTCCAGGGCCAGGCCATAGCCCTCGGCGGTCAGGATTTGCGCCTGCCGCCCCCCTCGGCTTTGAGGATGGCCGCCTGCTTCTCGCCCTCGGCCACCATGATCGCAGCTTCGCGCTTGCCGTTTGCTTCGGTGACCACCGCGCGGCGCGTGCGCTCCGCTGACATCTGGCGCGTCATCGCGTCCTGCACATCGCGCGGCGGCTGAATCTCGCGAATCTCGACCATCGTCACCTTGACACCCCAGCGAGCGGTCACTTCGTCCATCTTGATCCGCAGCACCTGGTTGATTTGATCGCGCTTGGCCAGCACGTCGTTCAGTGTCAGGTCTCCCACCACGGCGCGCAACGTCGTCATGGCGATGCCCTGTGCGGCATCGCGGAATCTTTCCACCTCAATGACGCTCGACACAGCGTCAATCACTTTTGCGAACCCAAGCCCCAAACTGAGGAGCAAGACCACAACCACCTGATTCACCCATACTATCAGTACCGGCTTCATGCCTGCACCTCGCTTCCTTGCAGTTGGACGTATCATGGCCGCAGCCCGAAACTGTCTTGTGGATCATGTAGCCTCTGGCTTACGTGATGTTCGCATGGGCGTTCACTGCAAGGACTGTCGTTGTATGCCACGACAATACGGGCCGTGCCCGAAGTTGATCCCATGCGACACCTCTCAGTGGTTCAGGGTCTTCGCCGCCTGACGAAATCCTCGCCAGCCAGCATCAGCACGGCAACCCCGGCCGCGCCGATCAACAGTCCCATCCCGCTGCGATCAGCGCCTGCAGGCGCGATTCTAGCACCGTGTAGGAGTAATGCCGCCGGGCCACCGCGTAGTTGTGCGCCGCTATGTCCCGCGCCACTTCGGGCGCGTCCAGGAGTTGGCGCATCTGCCATAATGTTTCCTCGGTGATGTAGCCGTCGAATTCGATGATGCGGAACCCCTTCGGCTTCAGATCCGCCATGTACACGGGGTACGCGTTGACGACGATCAGTCGCCGGAAGTAGATCGCCTCCAGAAATGCGTTGCCGAACCCCTCGATCTCGGAGGGGTAGGTCACCAGGTCGGCATGGGGGTAGACATCCCACAGCGTATAGGTCTTGCGACCGTCAGGCAAGCGGCCGCGTTCCTCGCTGATGCGATCGGCGACGAAGGCGGTCGGGACGCCGAGCCGGTCGGCGTAATCCCGCAGGAAGGCCGCATACGCCAGGCCTTCGTCGCCCGCCGCGTGGGTGATGACCAGCCGGGCCTTGCGCTCCAGCCGCGCGGTCAGCTCGATGGCGCGCTCGATTCCCTTGCGCGGGATGATACGTGTCGGCTGGAGGATGAAAAGCTCATCAGGGGCCAGGCCGAGCTCATTGCGCAGGTCGCTCGTGTATTCATCGGGCGGCGGCGGGGGCGACTCGAAATCCATCACGTTGGGGATGAGCACGCTGGACACGCCCCGCCGCAGGCTGAGCTGTTGGCCCGCCAGTGAGTTGATGACCGCATGGCGCACCGACGGCAGCGCGGGCGGGAAGGCTGCGTCCAGATAGTCGCCGACGCAGTTGAACAGGAAGCGTTTGCGCTCCCACGCGAGATCGTGGTTATGGGCGATCGTCGGGATAGCAGTCTCGGCGATCAGCTCGGTCAAGGCCAGCCCCAGCGGGATGTTCATCGGGATTGCCAACGCGTTCTCGGCGATCAGCAGGTTGATGTCGAACGCGGCCACGAACGTGTAGAGCTGCGCCTTGAGGTGCTCGGTCAACTGCCGGATGCGCCGGGTCAGCTCCGGCGGCCGCGCCGTCTGCGAGAAAGCCTGGGCTTGCACCGCCTCGATATCGGGGTGCTTGAAGTGGGCCTCCGGCGTCACGTGGCTGCGCCCGGCCGGCCGGTCACACTCGCCGCAGAAGTAGAAGCAGGCGTGCCCCAGCCGTTCGAGGGTCAGCGCCCACTTGGCGGTCTCCAGGGACACGCCGTCTGTGCCCGCGAAGCGCGTGGAGACGAAGCCGATGCGCAGGCCAGATTGATTCGGTCTGGTTCTCGTCATTTGACTGACTCTCCAATCAGCCACAGCGTTTCATAGGGCGCCAACTCGACCGCGCCATCCTGTCCGATGGAGACCTCCCGGTCGGAGATCAGATCGCGCGCCGTGCTGGTCCTCAGGGTCTCCGCAACGCGGGTCGCTATCTGCGCCCGACTCGCGACGTTTTGCAGGCACAGGACGGCCGCGCCCTGATCGGGCGATGTGCGCCATAAGGCAAAGACCATGTCGCTACTGTCAATCACGCGTTGTCCGCCGTTCGGCTGGAATGCGTTACACGCGGCCCTCGCCCGCAGCAGCCGCGTGTAACGGTCGAAGATCTGCGCCCGCAGCGAACCTGGGTCGGCCAGTTCGGCTTCCAGGTCAGCCAGATTCAGCTTTTGCCGGTTGATCGTTCGGCTGCGTCCGGTCTGCGCCACCCCCTCGGGCCAGCTGCGCGAGCCGCAGAGGCTGTGGAAGTAGATGCCCGGCACGCCGACCATCGCCAGCAGGATCGCCTGGCTCGCCATGAAGCGATCCACCTGGCGCGCCAGCGGCTCATCCGCCCGCGGGTCGTTGAGCGCGTCGAAGTAGTTGATGTTCAACTCGTATGGACTGCGGGAGCCGTCGGGGTTGTGCTTGTACGAGACCAGTCCGCCGTGCGCTTCGACACCAGCCACGAGCGCGTCGATTTCTCCGTCCGGCAAGATGCCCCGCGCGGGATTGAGCCCGATACCGTCGTGCGACGCCAGGAAGTTGAAGAAGGTCGTCTGTTCCGAAGGCAAGATGAGGCCCGAAGCCCATTGCGTCAGGACGCGGGCATCGCCGGTGCGCAGCGCATGCAGCGTCAGCGGCGGCAACGCGAAGTTGTAGACCATCTGCGCCTCGTTGTGACCGTCGCCGAAGTAGGAGATGTTGTCGCGATGCGGCACGTTGGTCTCGGTGATCAGCCGGACGCCGGGCGCGACCGCGTCCAGCACGGCGCGGATGAGCTGGACCGCGCGGTGCGTCTGCGGCAGGTGCAGGCACGACGTGCCGATCTCTTTCCATAGGAACGCGATGGCGTCCAGCCGGATGAACTCCGCGCCGTGGGCCACGTAGAAGTGGAGGAGGTCCAGTATTTCGAGCAGCACGTCCGGGTTGGCGTAGTTCAGGTCAATCTGGTCGTCGCTGAAGGTCGTCCAGACCCGCTTCGGGCCAATGGCCGTCTGCACCTCGGTCAACAGCGGCAGGGCGCGCGGCCGCACGACGGCGGAGAGGTCGGGGATTCCCTCGACCACGACGAAATAATCGCGATAGCGGGGATCGTCGCGCAGGAAGGCCTGGAACCAGTCGCCCTGCCGCGATGCGTGGTTGACGACCGCGTCGAACATCAGCCGGAAATCTCGCCCCAGACGCGCCACATCATCCCACGTGCCCAGGGCCGGATCCACGGCCCGGTAGTCCATCACCGAGAAGCCATCGTCCGACGAGTACGGGTAGAACGGCAGGATATGGATACCGCTGACGATGCCTTTCAGATGCCTTCGACAGAAATCGGCCAGGGTGTGCAACGGCGCCTCACCTGGCACGCGCACCTGGTCGCCGTAGGTGATGAGGATAGAGTCGCTCTGGGAGAGACCCCTTGACTCTTGTCGCTGTGGAGCCTGCGCGAGGCGCAAGGCCAGCCGCTCAAACGCTGCCGCGCCGGCCTGTGGGCCGTAGAGGGCAGCCAGGTGAGATCGGATGATATCCTGGTTATTCATCGGCCTTCATCTCCAACCACAGGTTCGTGTCGCCTGTCATCGCAACGCCAATCCCGTACCTGGATCCATCCAGCGGATCTTGTCGGCGGCCAGAACGAGCCAGATGGGCTGGCCCGAATGGAAGGCGCTGTCGGCGTGGGCATTCACCTTCAGGCGTTCCGCGCCCACCTGGACGGTGATCAGGTTGTGGGAGCCGAGCGGCTCGACGACCAGCACCTCGCCCGCAATGGCGCCCGGCGCCGGCTCAGGGCGCGGCTCGATGTTTTCAGCGCGGATGCCCAGCCACAGCTTGCCGGGCTCGGTCGGAGACCGGCCAGAGCGGCCAGGGGCGGGGAAGGTTGTGTCGCCGACCCGCGCGGCCGCACCGCCTGCGGTCGCCTCGGCCGTCAGGAAGTTCATCGGCGGGTTGCCGATGAAGCTGCCCACGAAGTGCGCGGCCGGCCGGTCATACACCGTGATCGGCGAGTCCACCTGCAGGAGCGCGCCACCCTTCATCACGGCGATGCGGTCGCCCAGGCTGAGCGCCTCGACCTGATCGTGGGTCACGTAGACGACAGTCGTCTTCAGCTCCTCGATGAGGCGTTTCAGCTCCGCGCGCATCTCCAGACGCAGCAGCGCGTCCAGGTTGCTCAGCGGCTCGTCCATCAGCAGCACGTCGGCGTCGTAGGCGATGGCGCGCGCCACGGCCACACGCTGGCGTTGGCCGCCGCTTAACTGTGCGGGGTAGCGGCCCAGCAACTCCTCGATGTGCAGCAGCTCGGCGGCCGCCTGCACCCGCCGCTTCAGCTCGGCGTCCGACTTGTGCTGCATGCGCAGGCCGAACGCGATGTTCTCGAAGACCGTCATGTGCGGAAAGACCGCGTAGCTCTGAAACACCATCGAGATACGCCGCTGGCGGACGGGCAGGTCGGTCACATCGCGGTCGCCAAAATAGACCCGGCCCACATCCACCTGCTCCAGCCCGGCAATACAGCGCAGCAAGGTGGTCTTGCCGCAGCCGCTCGGCCCCAGCAGGACGATAAACTCGCGGTCGGGGATGGTCAGGCTGACATCTCTCACCGCCACGACTTTGCCGAACTCCTTGCGGACTTGTTCGATACGGATCTCGGCCATGCTCCACCTCTCTAGCGTAGCTTGACGCCCCACAGGCTGAACAGGTAGCGCCGGACAAAGAGCATGAAGACGATGGCCGGCACCAGGATGAAGAAACCGCCCGCGAACCGGAAGGGGATCGGCGACTGGTTGAGCTGCACGATCAGCTTGGCGGGCAAGGTCTGATTCTGCACGGTCAGGATGGCTGCGCCGAACACCTCGTTCCAGGAGAGCACGAACGTGAAGATGGCCGACGCCGCCAGCCCGGGCAGCGCCAACGGCAACGCCACGCGGCGGAACGCGCCGGCGCGCGTGCAGCCCATCGTCATGGCCGCCTCCTCCAAATCCTTGGACACGCCGACGAAAACGCTGCTGGTGACCAGGATCGTGGTCGGCAGCGCCATCGCCGTGTGCAGCAACGCGACGCCCAGGGTCGTGTCGTCCAGCCCCCAGTTGATGTAGGTGGAAATCAGCGGAATAGATAGGATCACCACCGGGAAGGCGCGCGTCGAGAGGATCAAGATGCGGTAGATGTCGCCGCCTGGGAAGATGTAGCGCGCCAACGCATAGCCGGCCGGCGCACCGATCGCCAGTGAGATGGCGAGCGTGAAGATGGCGACCAGCACACTGTTCTTGACCGAGTCCAGGATGCCGTAGGCGTTCAGGAAGAAGCTCATCGTCTCCAGGCTGAGCTGCGTGGGTATGAGCGGCTTGGGATAGTCGTAGACCACCGCGCGCGGGCTGAAGGCCATCACGGCGACCAGGTAGATCGGGATCATGATGTAGAGCGCCACCAGGATGGCCGCCAGGTAAACCAGGCTGCGGCCGGCGCGGCGCGCCAGGGGTGCGGATGCTCGTGAAGCCATGGTGTCGCCTCCTCTACACGGCCTGCGCTTCGGGCCGCGTGCGCAACGCCCGCAAGTAAATGCCGGTGGAAAGCATGGAGATGGCGAGGATCAGCGCGGCGTAGGCGGCGGCCACGTTGAGGTTGCGCCACTGGTTGTACCACTGGTACGCCTCCGATGCCAGCACCTTGACGCCATCCCCCGTCAGCGCAACGACCACGGCGAACACCTGGAACGCCAGGATGGTGCGCAGGATGAGCGCCACCTGGATGCTCGGCCGCAGCATGGGCAGCGTGACCTTGCGCAGCCGCGCGAACCAGCCCGCGCCGAACACCTCGGCCGCCTCGTTGTATTCCTTCGGGATGCCCTGCAAGCCAGCCACCAGGATCACGAAGACGATGGAGGTCGCACGCCACACCTCGGCCAGGATCACTGCGATCACCGCCCAGGTCGCGCCATATTGCAGGAAGATGAACGGCTTCTCCAGCAGCCCCAGCCCTTGCAGCACCGTGTTGAGGTAGCCGCGCTCGGTGAAGACGCTGAACCACACGATGCCGGCTGCCAGATCTGACACGGCGATCGGCAACGCGTAGAAGTAGATCAATGCGCCGGAACCGCGCAGCCCGGCAGTCGCCAGCAGGGCCATCGTCAGCGCCAGGATGAACTGCAAAGGGATAATGGTGAGCACCAGGATCAGGGACGTGCGCACAGCCGGCCAGAACGCGGCGTCGCCCACCATGCGCCGGAAGAACTCCAGCGTCCAGCGGCCGTCGTCGGCACGGAAGGCCAGGCCGAACGCCTGCACCATGGGCCAGGCGAAGAAGATCGCCAGGTAGGCCAGCGATGGGAGCAGCAGCAGGTAGGGTTCGAGATTAGCCCGCCGTTTGAGTTTCATGGCGCCCCCTCAAAGTTGGCAACTGGCGCCGTAGCGCAAGTTGCCAACTCTCACGCGACTACTGTAACTTGCACGCGCCCGTGCTCGCCGGATCGGGCGGCCAGCACGGCGCGCCGGTGTCATTGAGGAGCTTCTGGAGGTTGGCGCCCTCCTCCGTCAGCACCTTGGTGATGTCCTCGTTCTTCAGCACGATACGAGTGAAGGCGTCGCGATAGATCTTGTTGATCTCCCCGCCTTTGGCGCCCAGGCCGACGGGCAGCAAGGCGGGCAGCGCGGCCGGCGAGGCGGCCTGCTTGCTGACCGCCTCGCCCTCCATGCGGATGCCCACCGTCACGAAGCCGGGATAGGAGACGCCGACGACCGGGAAGAACGCGATCTCACGCAGGATGCTGACCTGCACGTCGTCCTGCAACAGGTAGCGGATCATCTGCCTGGCGCCCTCCGGGTTGGGAGCGGTCTTGGGGATGGCTACGCCAACGATCACAGGCATGAAGCCCAGCCCCTTCGGCCCCTTGGGCGCCGGGAAGGCGACGAAGTCACCTGGTTTGGCCTTGAACGCCTCCACCAGGCGCGCCGTGTGGTCGAAAGCCACCCAGACCTCTTCGGTGAGCAACTGCTCCTGCATGAAGCCGTAAGTAGTGGCCTGCGGGTTAACGTACTGCCACATGTCCTTGACGAACGTCCACATCGCCTCGGCGTCTTTGGTCTTGAAGCCCGTGACCATGCCGCCGGTGTACGAGGGGTAGATGTAGCCCTGCAGGAAGCGGTGCATCAACCCGCGATCGCTGGCCGGGAAGCCCAGCTTCTTGTCCTTGGTCGCGGTCGTGATGTTCTTGCCCCAATCGCGCAACTGCTCCCAGGTCAGCGCGTTGATGTCAGCGCCGGCCGGCAGGTACTGGAGCGCCTTCTTGTTGGCGGCCATGATGTAGGTCGCCTGCATCACGGGGATATAGTACTGCTTATCAGTGCCCAGCTTGCCCAGCTTCATGAAGGCATCCGGGATGTTGCGATCCTTCACCGCGGGCAGCAGGTCAGACAGATCGAGCAGGGCGTTGGCAGCCTGCAACGTCGGATAGGTGCCATGCAGGGCGATCAGCAGGTCGGCCGAGCCTTTGCCCGCTTTCGCCTCGGCCAGCACGCGGTCAATCAGCGCCGGTTCTTCCATGCCCACGAACTCCGGCTTGCCGGCGAATGCCTTCAGCACGACCCCGCGCATCTTTTCCTGTTCTTCCACGGGGTTCGCCTGGGTGGAGAGGATCACGACATTCCCGTAGTTCGTCGGGGCCTGCGTTACCTGCACCACCTTCTCCACCGGCTTCTCGACAACGACGGTCTTCTCGACGACCTTCTCGACGATCTGGGGTGTGGGGGCCGCGCACGCCCCCAGGAGCGCCAGGATGAGAAGGGATGACAGAACTGCCCATGTGCGCTTCATTTTTTTGCCTCCTGAAATCTGATAGGTTGGCTGAGCAGACGACAGACCACATGGTTCAGCCTGGAGCCGCATCACCTCCTTCCCAGGATTCCCCCCACTCCGGCGCCAACGGCGATGGTTCAAGCAGTCCACCCAAGATCGCGTCCATCGCGGCTATCGCCCATCGCGCGAGCGCACCATTAACAGCGGTTGGTCGGCGCGTTGCAGGAGCGCCGAGGCGACGCTGCCATAGAAAAGCTGCGCCAGGCCGCCCCGACCGTGGCTGGCAATGGCGATCAGGTCCACCTTTTCCTGTTCTGCTACTGCGATGATTTGCTCGACCACCGGGCCATAGGGAACCAATGTCCGCACGCGCAGGCCCTGCCGGCCAAGCGAATCCTTGATACAGGACAGATAGGCTTCCGCGGCGGCTGTGAGCTCATTGATGACAGCCACCGGGAGCGCAGGCATCAGCTCACCTGGCGTCGTGACCTTAGGCTGCGGCTCGATCACCTGCGCCAACACGACCTCGGCGCCGCAGGTCTGGGCCAATGCGGCGACATGAGGAAGGATCGCCTCGGCGCGCGGCGAACCATCCAATGGAACCAGAATCTTGCTGTACATGGTAACCTCCCAGGAAGTCATGCCTTCAAGCCCAACCGGGCAACATCCGCAGACCGGCGCTCGTAGCCGCCAGGCATTCGTGTGCGATGCGGGTTATAGCGATTGGCTTTCTCGGGGCGCCGCCAGGGCCTGCCGGACGATCTGGCGGAACTCGTCCATCTCTACAGGCTTCTCCACGCAGCGATGGACGCCGAGCAGGAGGGCGTCCGCCCTGATCGCTGCGCAGCCATGCGCCGTGATCCACACGACCGGCATCGCTGGCGCTATCGAACGGGCCGCCCGCGTCAAGCTGACGCCATCTATGCCTGGCAGGCGCACGTCGGTAACGAGCAGATCGAATGCGCCGTCTTCCAGGAGCCGATAAGCCTCCAGCCCATCCCGCGCCGTGCTGATTTCGAGCGGCGCGCTCAGTCGGCGTAAGGTCGCCTGCAGGACAAACAGCACGTGCTCGTCGTCATCCACCAGCAGGATGTGTTTGCGTCCGTCCATGATGACGTTCTGGCCTCCGTCGCTTTGGCGGCTATCTCGCGTCGCGCGCTCGCACCATGAGCAAGGGTTGGCTGGCGCGCTGCAAGAGCGCGGCGACGACGCTGCCGTAGAAGAGCAACGCCAGTCCACCGCGGCCGTGGCTGGCAATGGCGATCAAGTCAACGTGTTCCCGATCGGCTGCCGCGAGGATCTGCTCCTCTACCGGCCGCCGAGAATAGGATAGCACAGGGGAAAGGGGATAACCGTTGGGTTTGGTTGGGGATGCGTTGGACTTAGGTAACGGAGAGGCGATAGAGTGGCGAGCCGGCCTACTCTTCGCTGGCAGGGGCGATGGTGTAGCCTACGCCACGCACATTGAGAATGAAGCGGGGATGCGTCGGGGCAGGCTCGATTTTGGCGCGCAGGCGATGAATATACCATTTGACGATCTGGCGGGCTTCGTGCTGGTAATCCGGTTCATACCCCTGGACGACCCGCACCAGTTCCTTGGGCGGCACGGTGCGATGCGCGTTTTCGATCAGGCAGGCGAGCAGGCTAAACTCGGCCGGCGCCAGGTCTACGGCGCGGCCAGCGCACTCCAGTTGACGCTTGTCCAGATCGAGGAGCAGTGGGCCGTGCCGCAATACGCGGGCTGGCCTTTGAGGCTCCGAAGACGGAGCGGCGCGCAGCAATCGGCGGGCCAGCGCCTCACGCGCGGCCGCCAGCAATTCATTCGGTTCGGCCGGTTTCAGCAGATAGCCGTCCACCCCCTCCCGGATTGCCGCCATAGCCGATTCCAGCGAGCCGTGGGCGGTCAAAATGACGACGGCCATCTGGGGCCAGCGCCAGCGGATGCCCTCCAGCACGCGCAAGCCATCAACACGGGTGCCCAGGTTGAGATCCAGGATCGCCAGGTCGAAAGGCCGGTCGCGCAGCAGATCGAGGGCGGCTTCGCCGCTGGCCGCCGCAGCGACCTCATACCCGGCGCGCTGCAGCGTCTCACTCAGCGTGAAGCGCACACCTGCGTCGTCATCCACGATCAAGGCTCGGATTGGGGCGCTCATAGGCTCTTTTCGCTGGCTGGCTTTGGCGCCGCCGGCGTTTCTGAGTGTTCCCCAGCGAACGCTGGCCCGGTCGGCAGCCACACCTCGATGATGCTGCCGCGGCCCGGATGGCTGCGCACGTCAATCGCGCCCCCGTGCCGTTCGATGATGTTGCGACTGGTGTACAGACCCAGGCCCAGGCCCTTCTTCTTGGTGGTGTAGAACGGTTCGAAGATGCGGGCCAACACCGCTGGCGCGATCCCCTCGCCCGTGTCGCGGATCGTCACGCGCACGCCGGTCGGCTGCCGCGTCCTCATCGTGTGGACCGTCAGCGTCCCACCCTGCGGCATGGCGTCCAGCGCATTCAGCAGGATGTTCAAGAACACCTGGCGAATGCGATCGGCCGCGACGAGGAGGGGCGGCAGGCGTTGGGCAGGTTGCCAAACAACCGAGACCCCCTGTTGGGCGCATTTGGACGCGTTGAGAGTGAGCAGTTGCGCCAGCAAATCGTTGAGATTCACCCGTTCCACGCGATCCGGCTCGTCTACCACCTGCAGATCGCGCAATTGCGCGACTGTGCGAGCGACGCGGCGCAGCTCCTCGCGCGCCACGGCCAGGTAGCGGCCGGCCTCGGCCGGCTCCGCCAGCGTCTCATCAGCCAGGCCCAAACAGCCGATGATGGCTTGGAGCGGGTTGTTGATCTCGTGCGCCAGTGAAGCGCCCAGGCGTCCGGTGATCGCCAGCTTTTCGGCCTGGATGAGAGCGGCCTGCGTTTGGCGTGCTTCGGTGATGTCCTCGATCATGGCGATGGACAGGTTGCCCGCCTCGGGGGTCGCGCGCACGTAGGCCACCGTCACGTGCGCCCAGACCGTGCGACCATCTTTCCGCTGCAAGGCAATGTCTGACCGGAAGAGCGGCTGCTGTGCGTCCAGCAACGCATCGAGTTGGCGTCTTCCCTCCGGATGACGTGCGCCGGTGGGCAACAGCTCGGTGAAGGTCAGCCGCCGCAACTCCGCCTCGGTGTAGCCGAGCATGTCCAGCAGCACCGGATTGGCCTGCAAGAGCTGGCCGTCGCGGGTCGTTAGCAACATGCCGATCGGCGCGGCTGCAAAGATCGCGCGCAGCCGCGCCTCGCTCAGGCGGAGCGCGGCCGTGCGTTCCGCCACCCGCGCCTCCAACTCTTCGGCGTAGCGCCGGATCTGCTCGTGCAGGCGGGCATTGGCGATGGCGACCGCGAGCTGATCGGCGACATCGGCGGCGATCTCGAGCGCCTCCGACGCTGGCGGCCCGGCGTTCTCCAGGCCGAAGGTCAGCGCGCCGATGACCTGATCCCCGGTGATCAGCGGAAAACTGGCATAACTGCGCACCCCTTCGCGACGCAGCAGATGCACCCAAGGATGGTCAACCGACGCGGCGCTCAGATCGGCTATCAAGTGCGGTTGGCCCTTGGGTGAATCGCCTAAGAAAAGCGCGCAACTGAGTTGGGCCTGCGCTCCGGCGCGCAGTTGCAGCTCAGAATCGCTGCTGGTGGCGAGCAATACCACCTGATCGGCGGCGAAATCGAACAACGCCACGCTGGCGCGCAAACAGGGCACGAGCTGCCGGAAGCCCGTCAGGGCGGTGTCGGCTATCTGCTCCTGCGACTGCGCGCCAAGAATGGAACGATCAATCCCCCGCAGCAAGCGGAGACGCGCCCTGGCGCGCAACGAGCCGGGATCTTCGAGCGGAACGGTGCTGAGAGTCATGCCATCCTTCCACGGATCATTATAACCCAATTCCGCTGGAATCGTTATTCAGCCCGGAAGGCGGCCGACCGATCGCTGTGTCGCCAACGCAGACCAACCCCAAACCCAACCAAAGCCAACGCTTTTCAGCGCCCGTTTCGAGATAAGATCATAAGTAATAGCAGCGAATGGCGCTGTGCAACAGGCGCTGACGCCAGCCCGAACGGAGCCAAGGGTGCGTCTACAGATCAGAAAGGATCAGCCAACGATGGGAAGCTTCAGTCAACTCGACGCCTCTGCACGGTGCCGGCTGTGGCTCAACCTGGTCACCAACGGCATCCAGGACGTGGCGCTGGCGTTCGAGGCCGGCGAGAAGGGCATGATGAAGGTCCCGCCCCGCGCACCGTCCGAGGAGCTGTTCAACCGCAAGATGATCGAGCAGGTGTTACTGAGCGGTCTGACCATGGCGCTGATCTGTTTCGTGGCCTGGGTCTTGATGATGCGCGCGGGCTGGGAGGAAAGCATGGCTCGCAACAGCCTGCTGACCCTGTTGGTGCTCATCCAGTTCTACCACGTGCTGAACTGCCGTTCCGAGAGCGCATCGGCGTTCCGGGTCCCGTTGCGCAACAACCCGGTGCTGATGGGCGGCATGGCGCTGGCGCTGGTCATCCACATCCTGGCGACCGAAGTCCCATTCCTGCAGTCGCTGCTGCGCACGCAGTCCATGCCCTGGCAGACCTGGCTGATGTTCGCCGTACCGGGCGCGCTCATCCTGGGGGTGATCGAGGTGTACAAGGCGCGCGCGACGCCGGTAACACGATGCGAGGTCAGAGCTAAACGGGGGCAGCTCGCTTTAATAGTGAGCTGCCCTTTGTTGTTGGCAAAGGCCTGCAACGGGTTGATGTGCGCTTGTCACTGAGGGTTATCTGCGCTACAATGGCGGCCAAACACGCACAGAGACCGACGCCATGCGCCTGAATCCCATCCTGAAGAAATACTTGCACGACCTGGCCGAGATCGCGCGGCGCGGGGATGCGCGCGAGGAGAGCTTCTACCCCGCCTTGAGCAGCCTGCTGGCCGAGACGGCGCGGGCCGCGGGCCGGGCCGATGTGCATGTCACCACGCAGCCCCGGCCCACCGACGCGGGCAACCCCGATTTTCGCGTCTGGAACGGCGCCGATCGCATCATCGGTTATATCGAGGCGAAGCCGCCGTCCGAGGAGCGGCTGGACCTGGTGGAAGAATCGGAGCAACTCCGGCGCTACCGGGCCACCTTCCCTAACCTGATCCTGACCAACTTCCTGGAGTTCCGCCTCTATAGGGACGGCCAGCGGGTGGACTCGGTGCTGCTGGCGCGGCCGTTCGTCCTGCACGGGCTGCGCACGGCCCCGCCCCTCGAAAAGCCGGCCGAGCTGGCCGCGCTCTTCGACCGCTTCCTGGATTTCTCGCTGCCCAAATCCTTCTCGGCCGAGTCGCTGGCCGTGGCGCTGGCGGTGCGCACCCGCTTCATGCGCGATATCGTGGCGCGGCAGTTGGCCGACGAGCGGGACGCGGCCGGCCCGCTGACCGGCTTCTTCGAGGCGTTCCAGCAGTTTCTCATCGGCGGGCTGACCGCGGAGGATTTCGCCGACCTCTACGCCCAGACCATCACCTACGGCCTGTTCGCGGCGCGCGTGCGCTCGGACGCTGCGTTCAGCCGGCGGGCCGCGTTCGATCGCATCCCGCGCACCATCGGCGTGCTGCGCGACCTGTTCCGCTTCATCTCGCTGGAGGACCTGCCGGCCGAGCTGGCGTGGATCGTGGACGACGTTGCCGGCGTGCTGGCCGCGGCCGATGCGCCCGGCCTCCTCGCCGCCTACTTCCGCGACGGCAAGGGCAGCGACCCCATCGTCCACTTCTACGAGACCTTCCTGGCCCAATACGACCCCGCGGAGCGGGAGCGCCGGGGCGTCTACTACACCCCGGAGCCGGTGGTCTCCTACATCGTGCGCTCGCTGCACCGGCTGCTGAAGACCGAGTTCGGGGTGGCGGACGGCCTGGCCGCCGAGGGCGTGACGCTCCTCGATCCGGCCGCGGGCACCATGACCTTCGTGGCGCGCGCCAGCCAGGAGGCGGTGCGGGAGTTCGAGGGCAAATACGGCACGGGCGGCCGCGAGCAGTTCATCCGCGGCCACATCCTGCGGGATTTCTACGCGTTCGAGCTGATGATGGCGCCCTATGCGGTAGGTCACCTGAAGATGAGCTTCTTCCTGGAGGAGCTGGGCCATCGCCTGGCCGACGACGAGCGGGTGCGCTTCTACCTGACCAACACCCTGGACATGGAGGAGCTGGCCGGGAGCCGGCTGCCGGGCCTCTCGTCGCTGGCCGAGGAATCGCGGCTGGCCGGCCAGGTCAAACGGCAGACGCCCGTGCTGGTGATCCTGGGCAACCCGCCCTATTCCGGCATCTCCACCAATACCGGCGAATGGATCACCGGGCTGATCGAGGACTACAAGTACGTTGACGGCCAACACTTCGGCGAAAAGAAGCACTGGCTGCAGGACGACTACGTCAAGTTCCTACGCTTCGCGCAATGGAAGATTGACCAGGCCGGCCGCGGCGTGGTCGGCATGATCACCAACCACGGCTACCTGGACAACCCGACCTTTCGCGGCATGCGGCAGAGCCTGATGCGCACCTTCGACGAGATCTACGTGCTCGACCTGCACGGCAACGCGCTGAAGCGCGAGCGCGCGCCCGACGGCGGGCCGGATAAGAACGTCTTCGATATCCGCCAGGGGGTTGCAATTGCTTTCTTCATCAAGCGGGGCGGCAAGGGCAAAACTGATGCGCGTGTCCGCCATGCAGAGCTGTGGGGGGACCGAGAGGCCAAGTACGCCTGGCTTGAGACGCATGATGTTGCTGATACAGAATGGCTGGAGCTTCAGCCCAAGTCACCCTTCTATCTGTTCGTGCCGCAAGATGCGACGCTGACCACCTCATACAACGCTTTCGTCTCGGTATCCACTGTCTTCCCCGTTAACAGCGTGGGCATCGTCACTGCGCGCGATAGCTTGACAATCCACTGGTCACCGGAAGAGATCTGGCAGGTGGTCACGACATTCGTCCGTATGGCACCAGAGTTAGCCCGTGAAGGCTATCAGCTTGGTTCAGACGTGCGGGATTGGAAGGTGGCGCTGGCGCAAAAGGATCTACACGATTCAGGTCCCGACCGTGCAAACGTTGCACCACTGCTTTATCGTCCATTTGACGTGCGCCACACTTACTACACAGGCCAATCTCGCGGGTTTATTGGACAACCACAGCAGAGAGTCATGCGTCAAATGCTGGCGGGCGAGAACGTGGCGCTGATGATGCCGAAACGCGTGGAGCATGTCGGCACGTGGCAACATGCTTTCGTCACTCAGCACATCTCTGATCATGTGGCGGTGTCGCTGAAGACCATTGACTACCACTTTCCCCTCTATCTCTACCCCGAAGCTGACCGCCGCGACCTGTTTTCGCACCTGGAGCCGACGGCGCGGCGGCCCAACCTGAACGGGCAGGTCGTCGCGGCCCTGGCCGCCGCGCACGGCCGCGAGCCGCCGCCGGAAGAGGTCTTCAACTACGTCTACGCCGTGCTCTACGCACCGACCTACCGAGGCAAATACGCCGAGTTCCTGCGCCTCGACTTCCCGCGCATCCCCTTCACCGCCGACCATGCGCTGTTCGCGGCGCTGGCCGGCCTGGGCGGCCGGCTGGTCGGGCTGCACCTGCTTCGCTCGCCGGAGCTCGACCCGCCGCTGGCCCGTTTCGAGGGCGCGGGGGATGGCCGCGTGGCCAGGGGTAAGGGGGTGCGCTACGACGCGGTGGCCGAGCGCATCTACATCAACGCGACCCAGTACTTCGCGCCCGTGCCCGCGGCGGTTTGGGGGTACCAGGTCGGCGGCTACCAGGTCTGCCACAAGTGGCTCAAGGATCGGGCCGAGCGTCCCCTTTCCCTGGCCGAAGTGCGCGCCTACTGCCGCATCGTCACCGCGCTGGGCCGCACGATCGAGATTCAGGGGGAGATTGATGCGCTGTACGCCGGGGCCGAAAGCAGCGCGCTGGCGCAGATGACATAGGAGCACGGCATGGAACCGAAACTAACGATCAGCGCCCGCCGGCCGGCCAAGGGCATTGCGGCGTTGGAAATCCACGGCGAGCTGACTCGCCTGGCCGAGCAGCCGTTAAGCGCGGCCGTGGCGCAGGCGGTCGCCGGGGGCGCGCGGGGGATCATCCTCGACTTCAGCGGCCTGACCTACATGAACAACAAGGGCGCCGGCCTGCTGGTGCGGCTGGAGGCCCGCCTGCGTGGCCAGGATCGGCGTCTGGCCGTCACCGGCCTGAACGATCACTACCGCCGCGTCTTCCGCACGACCGGCCTGGATGAGGGGATCCCCGTCTACGAGACCGAGGCCGAGGCGGTGGCGGCGCGATGAATTCAAGTTCTGCGTTTCAGCATTGAGCGTGTGTCGTCCGGAATCGAGGCTTCAGCCGGTTTCTTTGGTTCATGAGATTGACCGGCTAAAGCCTCGACTCCGAAGTCACGTCTGATCGCGTGTTGTGGAGGGATAGCCATGCCCGATGCCGTTCCCGGATTGCAGCCTAAGTCATCCCACCCCTACTGGGCGCAACGCGTCGATGAGCTGAAAGCGCCCGACGCGCCGCCCGAGGCGTTGAACCTGAACGTGGCCGGCCGCCGCGCGGTGGGGCCGTTGCAAGGCTTCGGCCAGCTCTGGCAGAAGACCTTCCGCATCCCCCTGGCGGGCGCGTCGGTCGCCCCAGCCGAGGTGATCGCCGAGTGGAAGGCCGAGCTGCCGCGCTTCAAGCCGGCCGAGAACCGCTTCTACCCCTCGCCGGGCGGCATCGCGCCGGGTGAAGTCGTGCTCATCAACGCCTGGACCCCCGGCGGGCCGATCGCCACGGGGGTGGTCGTGCTCTATGCCGACGGCGAATCGTTCACCCTGATGACGCCCGAAGGCCACCCCGAGGCGGGCTGGGTGACCATGAGCGCCTACGTCGAGGACGGCGTCACCGTGGCGCAGGTGCAAGGGCTGGCGCGCGCCAGCGATCCCATCTACGAGCTGGCGTTCCGGGTCATGGGCTCCAGGCTGCAAGACCATATCTGGGAACACGTGTTGATCGAGCTGGCCGCGCATTTCGGTGTCAAGGGGCAGGCGGTGGAGGTGGACCGCTGGCTGCTCGACCCGAAGGTGCAGTGGCGCCGCATCGGCAACGTCTGGCACAACGCGCAGATCCGGACGATCCTGTATCAGATCGCGGCGCCGGTGCGGTGGGTGAGGCGGCTATTGAAGCGTGCTTGATCAGGCAGGTTGAAACGCGCGGGCGAAGGAGTCCGTCAAAAGAGGTTCAGCTTCCTCTGGTACTTCGACCGGAACGAAGTATGATGCCGGATACAGATAGTCTTCGCCGCTCTCGTCAATCACGCGCAGGTCGCCATCGCGTTCCGCGTCTTCGTCGGGCAGCACGCGATAGATCCTGTGCAAGGCCAGGGAGGCTGGATAGTTAGAATTGTCAATACAAATCACATAATGCGTGTTCATGTTTACTAATCCAGATACCGTTTTCGCTTGATCTCCCGTCTGCCGATGCCGTGCGCCTCATACCAATGAAGCTCTGCGAGACGCGTGTGACAGGAAGGAAGATGGATTGTTGCCGTTCCCTTGAGTTTGCGCCAACGGCCCCAGCCATACTGCGGGCGCAAGCGCGCAATCTCTCGGATCGCACTGTCAACGGCGATCGTTTCGATGTCGGTAATGTCACTGATGATCTCAAACACCTGTGCCACCAGATTGAGTATAAGGTCAGGCGCCACACATGTCAAACTCGTTGAGCCAGAATTCCAAATCTAACCGCCAAAGACGCTTGGAATGGAGGCTTTAGCCGGTTATTGAGTCTTTGCGCACCATGTGACGGACCGGCTGAAGCCTCGATTCCAGATACATTTGGAGTTGTTGAGGGAGCACCCAAGAGGACGACATTACGTGTCACACACCCAACCCTACGATGCCATCGTCATCGGCGCGGGGCCGAACGGGCTGGCCGCGGCCGTGACGCTGGCGCGGGCAGGGCAGTCGGTGCTGGTGATCGAGGCCGCATCCACCGTGGGCGGCGGGACGCGCACGGCCGAGCTGACGCTGCCCGGCTTCCGGCACGATGTTTGCTCGGCGGTGCATCCGCTGGCGGTGTCTTCGCGCTTCTTCCGCGCCCTGCCGCTGGATCGCTACGGGTTACGTTGGATCGAGCCGCCCCTGCCCCTGGCCCATCCACTGGACGACGGGACGGCGGTTGTGCTGGAACGCTCGCTGGAGGCGACGGCCGCCGGGTTGGGCCGCGACGCATCTGCGTACCGCCGGTTGATGGGGTCGCTGGTGAAGCGTTGGGCCGCAGTGACCGAGGACCTGCTCGGCCCGCCGCCGCTGCCGCCGCACCATCCCCTGGCGTTGACGATGTTCGGCGTCGAGGCGCTGCTGCCGGCGTCCCTGTTGGCGCGGCTATGGTTCCGCGGAGAGCGGGCGCGGGCCTTGTTCGCCGGCATGGCTGCGCATTCGATCTTGCCGCTCGAACGGCCCGTCAGCGCCGCCTACGGCTTGATCCTGGGCATGGCGGGGCACGCGGTCGGCTGGCCCATTGCGCAGGGCGGCTCGCAGGCCATCGCCGATGCCCTGGCCGCCTACCTGCGCGACCTCCGCGGCGAGATCATCACCGGCCAACCGGTGACATCGCTGGCCGAACTGCCGCCCGCCCAGGCGCTCCTGTTCGACGTCAGCCCGATCAACCTGGCTCGCATCGCCGGCGACCGACTGCCCGCAACCTACCGGCGCAAGTTAGCGCGTTATCGCCATGGCCCGGCCGCGTTCAAGCTCGATTGGGCGTTGGACGGTCCGATTCCCTGGCGTGCAGACGCCTGCCGCCGCGCGGGCACGGTGCATCTGGGCGGGACGCTGGCCGAAATCGCCCGTTCTGAGCGGGCGGCCTGGCAGGGCGCGCACCCCGCACAGCCCTATCTCATCCTGACGCAGCCGAGCCTTTTCGACCCAACCCGTGCGCCCGCAGGCAAGCACACGGCCTGGGCCTACTGCCATGTGCCCAACCTGCACGCGCCAGGCACTTCCGCAGCGCCTGGCACGTCGGAAGAAGCGATGATCGAGCGGATCGAAGCGCAGGTCGAACGCTTTGCGCCCGGTTTCAAGGCGCGCATCCTGGCGCGGCATGTCCTGGCGCCGGCCGACTTCGAGGCGTACAATCCGAACTATGTCGGCGGTGACATCACTGGCGGCGCACAAGACCTGCTGCAGTTCTTCGCCCGACCGGTGCTCAGCCGCAACCCGTACGTCACGCCTGCTGAGGGCATCTACCTGTGCTCGGCATCCACCCCGCCCGGCGGCGGCGTGCATGGCATGTGCGGTTACAACGCAGCGCGGGCCGCGCTGAAAGCAAAAACATGTTGAGTCAATCTGGAGGCCCGCCATGACCCGATTGCTGCGCATCGTCGAGCGAATCATCGTCACCGCGCTCATCGTGATGATGACCGTCGTTCTGCTCCTCACCACCGTTGACCTGGGCTGGCTGCTGATCCAGGACATCCTCACTGCTCCGATCTTGTTGTTGGACGTCGAGGAATTACTGGATATCTTCGGCTTCTTCCTGCTCGTGCTGATCGGCGTCGAGCTGCTGGAGACGATCAAGGCGTACTTCGACGATCATGTCGTCCACGTGGAGGTAGTCCTGGAAGTTGCGATGATCGCGATTGCCCGCAAGGTGATTACTTTGGAGGTCAAGGATCTCCCCAGCCTGACATTGCTCGGTATCAGCGCGATCATCCTGGCGCTGGCGGTGGCGTTCTACTTTGTCAAGCGCACGATGACGCCGCATGCGAAGTGATTGATCCGGTCAACCATGATCTCGCAAGTTCCGCTCGAACTCCTCTTGCTCGGCGCTGCGATCCTCCTGCTGGTCAGCATCATCGCCAGCAAAGCCTCGGGGCGGCTGGGCGTGCCCGCGCTGGCGCTCTTCCTGGTGATCGGCATGTTGGCCGGCTCCGACGGGCCGGGCGGCATCTACTTCGATGACCCGCGCCTGGCGCAGTGGCTGGGCGTCATCGCGCTGATCTTCATCCTCTATGCCGGCGGGCTGGACACCGATTGGGCGCGCATCCGGCCGGTGTTGGCGCCTGGCCTGGCGCTCTCCACGGTCGCCGTGCTGTTGACCGCGGCTCTGATGGGGCTGTTTGCGATCGTGGCGCTCGGGTTCACGCCGCTGCAAGGGCTGCTGCTCGGCGCCATCGTCTCGTCCACCGATGCGGCCGCCGTCTTCACCGTGCTGCGCTCCCGCAGCGTCCGCCTGCGCGAGCCGCTGGAGCCGCTGCTGGAGCTGGAATCGGGCAGCAACGACCCGATGGCGGTCTTCCTCACGGTGGCGCTCACTGGGCTGTTGAGTAACCCTGACGCCAATCTGGTGCGCCTTGTGCCCGCGTTTTTCCAGCAGATGCTCCTGGGCGCCCTCGTGGGCTACGGCATGGGCCGGGCCATGACCTGGATCGTCAACCACGTGCGGCTGCACGTCGAGGGGCTGTACCCCGTGCTGACCGTCGCGCTCACGCTGCTGACCTATGCCGGCACCGCGGTGCTGGGCGGCAACGGCTTCCTGGCGGTCTACCTGGCCGGCTTGATCATGGCCCGCGGCGACTTCATCCACAAGCGCAGCCTGCTGCGCTTCCACGACGGCCTGGCGTGGCTGATGCAGATCGCCATGTTCCTGGCGCTGGGGCTGCTGGTCTTCCCCTCGCGGCTGCCGGCCGTGGCCGGCATGGCGCTGCTGGCCGCCCTGTGCCTGATTTTCGTCGCCCGGCCCATCGGCGTCGCGTTGACCCTGCTGCCCTTCCGCATGCCCGTCCGCGATCAGGCCATGGTCGCCTGGGTGGGCCTGCGCGGGGCCGTGCCCATCATCCTGGCGACCTTCCCACGGCTGGCCGGCCTGCCGCAAGCCGACCTGATCTTCGACATCGTCTTTTTCGTCGTCCTGACCTCGGTGCTGATCCAGGGGACGACGATCACGGCCGCAGGTCGCTGGCTGGGGGTCACGGCCGAGCGGCTGGCCCCGCCGCGCGCGCCCATCGAAGTGACACGGGGGAATCAACTGAAGGGCGACCTGCTGGAACTGGTCGTGCCTGCGGGATCCCTTGCCGTCGGCCGGCAGATTTTGGAGCTAAGCCTGCCCCGCGGCGCGCTGATCGTGCTGATCGGCCGCGGCAGCGAGCACATCGTGCCGGATGGTAACACCGTACTGGCGCAGGGGGATCACCTGTTGATCCTGGCGAATCAGACGGTCCTGGCGGCGACGCGGCGTGCGTTTGCGCAACGCCCCACGGCGACGCCGCCCGACGCTTGACGGCTTCGCCCTCGCGCTCGGCGCGTCATCATCTCCAAGTCTGCAACCGGTATTATCCCCCTGAATTTGACATTCCTCGTCTGCCGCACTATACTTGCGCCCATCGCTATACTTAGAAATACATAGAAATGCACATAAAAAATGAGCTTACCGTGCCTGCACCACAACCTCCAAACACCTACTGGCTCGATTTGAGCGCGGCCGCCGACTACCTGGGCGTCCATTTCACCACCCTGCGCCGCTGGACCGACGACGGCAAGGTGCCGTGCATCCGCACGCCGGGCGGCCGGCGGCGCTATCGGTTGGCCGAGCTGACCGCCTTCCTGGCCAGCCTGCAACAAGGGGCAACTCGCACCCTCGCCCCAGCGTTACCCGGCGCGGGACTGGCCAGGCTGCTCCCGCCCAAACACATCGGCCTCTCCGGCGAGCCATGGTACGGCCGGCTGGACGAGAACACCCGGGCAGCCATGCGCAGCGGCGGCCAGCAATTGATGGCTGTGCTGATGCAGTACGCCACGCGTAGCAACGGCGGCGAGGCGTTCCTGGCAGAAGGGCAACGTCTCGCGGGCGCCTATGGCACGGCCTGTCATCGAAGCGGCCTCTCGCTCATCGAGATGCTGCGGGCCTTCTTGCTGGTGCGCCGCTCCATCAACGATTCCGTGCATCAGGCGGGCGCGCTGGCCGGCGTGCCCGACGCCGACACCTGGCGTCTCTACGAACGCATGACCACCTTCCTGGACGCCTTGCTGATCGCCACCGTCGCTGGCTTCGAAGACGCTCGAACGCGCGCCCTGCCAGCCACACACCCCACTCCGAGCCACAGCGCATGAATCCAACATCCTACCCATCCCCGCGGCTGATCTTTTGGGAGACGACCGCGGGCTGCAACCTGGCCTGCATCCACTGCCGGCGCATCACCGTCGCCGGCCAGCTCGTGCCGCAGGACCTGACCACCGCCGAGGCGTTCGACCTGGTGGATCAGGTCGCGGCCTTCGCCCGGCCGATCTTCGTCCTCTCCGGCGGCGAGCCGCTCTTCCGGCCCGACATCTTCGCCATCGCCCGCCGCGCCGCAGACGCAGGGCTGATCGTGGCGCTGGCGACGAACGGCACGCTGATTGACGCCGATGTTGCGCGGCGCATTCAGGAGAGCGGCGTGCGCCGGGTCAGCCTCAGCTTCGACGGCGCGGACGCCCCCACCCACGATATCTTCCGCGGGCCGGGCACGTTCGACAAGGCCATCGCCGGCATGGCCCATCTGCGGGCCGCGGGCGTGCCATACCAGATCAACACCACCGTCGCCCGCCACAACGTCCATCAAATGGACGAAACGCTGCGCATGGCGGTGGAACTCGGCGCGCAGGCGCTGCACCTGTTCTTGCTCGTGCCGGTGGGCTGCGGGGTCGAGATCGCCGACGACCAGCAGATCAGCCCGGCCGAGTACGAGGGGGTGCTGAACTGGATGTACGACGCGGAGATGGCGGGCGGCATCGAGTTGAAGGCCACCTGTGCGCCGCACTACTTCCGCATCGTCCGTCAGCGCCAGGCCGAGGAGCGCCGCCAGGGCATCTTCCGCGAGCGGCCGGCCAGCCAGCATCGCCAGACCCACGCCGGGGGCCACCCTGGAAACGGCGGCCATCCCGGCAGCCACGCCGCCGCTGGCGACGGCAATGAGCAGGCCCGCCAGGCCATGGCGGCCATGACCAAGGGCTGCCTGGCCGGAACCGGTGTGTGCTTTGTCGGCCACCGCGGCGAGGTATTCCCCTGCGGCTATCTGCCGGTGGAAGCGGGCAACATCCGCCGCCAGTCGTTCCGCGCGATCTGGGAAGGCTCGCCCCTTTTCGCCGAGTTGCGCGACCCCGACCTGCTGGGCGGCAAGTGTGGCCTCTGCGAGTTCAAACGCATCTGCGGCGGCTGCCGGGCGCGGGCCTATGGGATGACACATGAATACCTGGGCGAGGAACCGTTCTGCACCTACGCGCCGCTGGGAATGCAAGCCGGATGAGCTAACCCGAAAATGGGACGCGGACTACGCAGACGACGCGGAGGACGCAGACAAAATCCGAATCTGTCCGCGTTGTCCGCGGTATCCGCGTCGTCCGCGTGCCCGTCTTAGTCTCCGCTTGTGTCGCCTGCGACATGGGCGCTAACCCGAGAATGACTTTGGACGCGATCCTGCTCCTGGCGTACGGCGGTCCCGACTCGCCCGCCGACATCCCAGCCTACCTGGCCGATATCCGCGGAGGCCGGCCCACCCCGCCCGCCCTGCTAGCCGAGATCACCCACCGCTACGCCTTGATCGGCGGCCGCTCGCCCCTGCTGGAGATCACGCAGCGGGCGGCGGACAAGCTTGCCGCGGCCGTGGAGCTGCCGGTCTACGTGGGGATACGGCACTGGCGGCCGACCATCGCCGAAACGGTGGCGCAGATGGCCGCGGACGGCGTGCGCCGTTGCGTGGCGATCTGCATGGCCCCGCACGCCAGCCGCCTGAGCATCGGCGCGTATCGCGCGCGGCTGGACGAGGCGTTGGCGACCGTGGCCGCATCCTTCGACTCCACGCAGCAAACGACGCTGCGTTCCGCTCAGGATGCAAGCGGGATGGGAAACGGGCGGGGCATAGCGGTAGATTTCGTCGAAAGCTGGCACACCGTCCCCGCCTACCTGGACGGTATCGCGGCCAACGTGCGCGAGGCGCTGCGCAGGTTCGGCGATCACGTGCCAGGCGCTTCCGAAGCGCCTGGCGCGTTGAACGCCAAAGTCATCTTCACTGCGCACAGCCTGCCGGCCTCGATCCTGGCCGATGGCGACCCCTACGACCGCCAGCTCGACGAGACGGCGCGGCTGGTGGCGGCGCGGCTGGGGCTGCCGGCGGATCGCTGGACGCGTTGTTACCAGAGCGCCGCGCAGACCGGTGTGCCCTGGTTGGGGCCACAGGTCGAGGAAGTCGTGCCGCAACTGGCTGCGGCCGGCGAGCGCAACCTGGTCGTCGCGCCCATCGGCTTCATCGCCGACCACGTCGAGATCCTGTACGACCTGGACATCGGCCTGCAAGCAATCGCCGCCCGCTGCGGCGCCCGCGTCGAGCGCACGCCCATGCTCAATGACACCCCGCCCCTCATCGCCGCGCTGGCGGAGATCTGCCTGGCACAGAACGGGACGCGGATGAACGCAAATGAACACGGATAGACTAGGACGCGGACAACGCAGACTAAATCTGACACATCGGCAAGCACGCAGTACGCACTACGCAATACGCAATAAGCAATACAACAGGCCATCATGCACCCAACATCATCCACCCACCACGTCGCCATCATCGGCGGCGGCATCGCCGGGCTGAGCACGGCGTATTACCTGCAGCGGCAGGCGGCCGCAACCGGCGCTACGGTCAGCTATACCGTGCTGGAGGCGGCCCCGCGCTGGGGCGGCCATATCCTCACCGAAACTGTGGAAACGGACGCCGGCCGCTTTGTGGTCGAAGGGGGGCCGGACTCCTTCATCACGCAAAAACCGTGGGGCGTGCAGTTGGCGCGCGAGCTGGGGCTGGGCGACCGGCTGCTGGGCACGAACGACGCCATGCGCAAGGTGTTCGTGCTGAACCGGGGCAAGCCGACTCCCATGCCCGACGGCGTGCTGCTGATCGTGCCCACCAAGTTCATGCCGTTCGTCCGCTCGCCGTTGATCTCGCCCCTGGGCAAGCTGCGCATGGGACTGGATCTGCTCATCCCGCCCAAGCGCGATGGGCAGGACGAGACGCTGGCCGACTTCGTGCGCCGCCGGTTGGGCGCAGAAGCGCTAGACAAGATCGCTGAGCCGCTCCTGTCCGGCATCTACAACTCGGAAGCGGACCGGCAAAGCCTGCTGGCGACCTTCCCGCGTTTCCGCGACCTGGAGGTGAAGTACGGCAGCCTCACGCGGGGCATGTTGGCCTCGCGGCGCAACGGCCACAGCCCGCAGCCCGGCGCAGGCGGCCAAAAGCCGCTCTCCGTCTTCATGTCGCTGGCCGGCGGTACGGGCGAGCTGGTGGACGCGCTGGTGGCGCAGCTCACCGACGCCCCTTCGACAGGCTCAGGGCAAGCTTTACGCCTCCACACGCCCGTCGAACGGCTGGCGCGACGGTCGGAGGGCGATTACCTCCTGTCCCTCGCCGGCGGCGAGACGCTGCGAGCCGATGCGGTCGTGCTGGCCGTCCCCGCCTACACCGCGCAGGCGCTGGCGCACGGGGCCGCCCCGGAGGTCGCGGTCGGGCTCGGGAGCATCCGCTACGTCAGCACCGGCACGATCTCGCTGGCCTACCGCCTGGCCGACATCCGCCGGCCGCTGCTGGGTTTCGGGCTGGTCGTGCCGAGCAGCGAGCGCCGGCCGGCCAACGCGGTCACCTGGAGCTCGCTGAAGTTCAACGGCCGCGCGCCGGAAGGCTACGCGCTGCTGCGGGTCTTCTTCGGCGGCTCGCGCAGCCCGCAGTCCATGGCGCTGGACGACGACGCGCTGCTGGCGACCGTGCGCGGCCAGTTGCGGGAGTTCATGGGCATCGAGGCCGCGCCGCTGTTCCATCGCATCTACCGCTGGGAGCGTTCCAACGCGCAGTACGACGTGGGCCACCTGGAGCGCGTCGCCGCGCTGGAGGCCGCCCTGCCCCCCGGCCTGCACCTCACCGGCAGCCCCTATCGCGGGGTTGGCCTGCCGGATTGCATCAAGCAAGGGCAGGAGACGGCGGGGAAAGTGATCGGGGAATGGGACGCGGACGAGCGCGGATAGACGCGGATGAGTGGGTTTGTTCAGATGATCGCCTGGAATCGAGGCTTTAGCCGGTCATTTCTGCAAACGAGAGAAACCGGCTGAAGCCTCCAATCCAGATCTCGAAATGCTTTGCGCATCAGCAAAGGAGGCAACTGTGGTGTTTCGTCTTCGTGTGGTTCTGGCTATCATCATCCTTTCTCTCATCAGCGCGGGCTGCGCGCCGCTGGTCCAACCGCCTGCACCATCGGCGCAGCCAACGGAAGCCGTCGCGCCCGCGGCCCCCGCCCCCGAAGGTGCGCCGCCCGCGTCCGGCGGCGTGCTGGTGCGCGCTATGACCTCGGAGCCGGCCACGATTGACCCGCAGGGCGCGCCGAGCTCGGGCCTGAGCCTGGTGCTGCCCTATTTGTTCGACACCTTGGTGGTGCGCGACACCGATAACCGGCTGCTGCCGCTGCTGGCCGAGACGTGGGAGGTCGCGGCGGACGGCAAGGCGATCACCGTGACCCTGCGATCGGGCGTCACCTTCCACGACGGCGGCTCGCTGAACGCGGACGCAGTGCGCCTGACCTTCGAGCGCTTCAAGGCGAAGGGCGCGAAGTCGCCGATCTACGGCGGCATCCAGCAGATCGCAGGGGTCGAGGCGGTCGGCGACCTGACCGTGCGCTTCACCTTCAAAGAGCCGGCCGCCAACTTTTGGAGCACCATTTCCATGCCCTACGCAGCCATCCTCAGCCCGGCGTCCATGGCGAAGGCCGCGACCGACGACAAGGCGCCCCTGGTGGGCACAGGGCCGTTCACCCTGGGCGAGTGGCAGGCGGGCCAGGCCATTACCCTACTGCGCAACGAGGCCTACGCCTGGGGGCCGGAGATGGTCGAGAACCGCCGCGCGCCTTATCTGGAAAAGACGGTGTTCAAGGTAATCCCCGATGCCGCCACGCAGCTCGCTGCGCTCCAGGCGGGCGAGGTGGATGTCATCTTCGTCAACAACCCGGATCACCTGAGCAAGCTCCGACAGGATCCCAGCATCCAGCTTCAGGAAGCAGTCCTCAACAGCCTGATCTACCTGGGCTTCAACACCAAGAAAGCGCCGTTCGACGATCCGCAGGTGCGCCGGGCGCTGGCCCATGCCGTGAATAAGGACGAAATCCTGGAGCTGGCGTTGGGCGGGGTGGGGGTCAAGGCGTTTGCGCCCTTGCCGCCGACGCTGCCAGGTTTCGACCCGTCGCTGGCCGAACATGAGCTGACCTACGATCCGGCCCGGGCGCAGGCATTGTTGGCCGAAGCGGGCTTCGCCAGGGGCGGCGACGGCGCGTGGACGAAGGGCAGGCAGCCGCTCAAGACCGTGCTGCTCACCTCCAACCGGGCGCCCAACGACGCCATCGCCGCGTTGCTGCAAAGCCAGCTCAAAGCAATCGGCGTGCCGGCGGAGATCCAGCAGCTCGACAGCAAGGCCGTGATGGAGGCGACGGCCGCAGGCAAGTTCGACCTGTTGCTTTGGCGCTATGACTGGAACGACCCCGACGCGCTCAACATCTACCTCGGCTCCGGCCGGATCGGCAGCACCAACCGGGTGGCCTACAGCAATCCGGCCGTAGACAAGCTGCTGGCGCAGGGCGCCCGCGAGCTGGATGAAACCAAACGCGCCGCGCTCTACGTCGAGGCGCAAAAGCTGATCCTGGCGGATGCGCCGTGGCAGCCGCTCTATGTGCCGCTGGATGTGTTGGCATTCAACACGCGCGTCCAGGGCGCGCAGGTCGGCTACATGGGCCGGCTGTTGCTCAACGACGCGCAGGTGACGCGATAGAGGCAACGAACAAACGCATTCACTGGATTCGAGGCTTCAGCCGGTCGGTTTGGTAATGTAAAAAACCGGCTAAAGCCTCTAGTCCAGCACCGTAATGAACAGAGCACAAGCTAAATCTCATGATCCTCCCCTACATCGCCCGCCGGGTGGCCGGCTCGCTGGCCGTGCTGCTGGCCGTCAGCCTGATCGTCTTCCTGGCGCTAGGCGCGACGCCAGGGGACGCGGCTGCGGCCATGGCCGGCGACAGCGCCTCGGCGGAGCAACTGGCAGCCCTGCGCGCCGAGCTGGGCCTGGATCGGACGCCCCTGGCGCGCTATGCCGCGTTCCTGGGGGGCCTTGCCACGCGCGGCGACCTGGGCCGCTCGCTGGTGGGCGGCCGGCCGGTGATGGCGCTTGTGCTGGAGCGGCTGCCCTACACGGCGGCCCTGGCGCTGGCTGCGGTGATGCTGGCCGCCCTCCTCGGTGGGGCGGGGGGCGCACTGGCCGCGCTGCGTTCCGGCACACTCCTGGACACGACGGTGATGGCGGGCGCGGCGCTCGGCGTCGCCGTCCCCACTTTCTGGAGCGGCCTGCTGCTGATCCTCCTCTTTTCGCTCCACCTGCGCTGGCTGCCTGTGACCGGCGCCGACGGCCCGGCGCACCTGATCCTGCCGGCGGCCACACTGGCGCTGCCGACTGCGGCCGCGGTGGCGCGGCTGGTGCGCAGCGGCCTGCTCGATGTGCTGGACGCAGACTATGTCCGCACCGCCCACGCCAAAGGGCTGACCGCCGAGCGCGTCGTGACGCGTCACGTGCTGCGCAACGGTTTGATCCCGGCGACCGCAGTGTTGGGCCTGCAGCTCGGCCACCTGCTGGGGGGCGCGTTCATCGTGGAGACCATCTTCGGCTGGCCCGGCCTGGGCCGCCTGACGGTGCAGGCCATCTTCGACCGCGACGAACCGGTGGTGCTCGGCGCGGTGTTGGCGGCGGCGACGATGTATCTTCTGGTGAACCTATGCGTAGATTTGGCGCACGGCTGGCTCGACCCGCGCGTGGGCCGGGAGGCGATCTAATGCCCGTAGTGACGGCTTCAGCCGTCCGATCCGGCCCACAACAACTGAAGTCGCTACTACGAACCCCCACCGATGCCGGAAACCGGCCAAAGCCTGCATTACAGGCCACCGGGCGACGCGCCCCGCTGAGCCTGCTCGCCGGCGGTCTGCTCGTGGCGCTGGCGCTGTGCGCGGCCGTGGCGGCGCCGCTGATCGCGCCGTATGCGCCGGAGCAAGTGCGCGCTGGGCCGCGTCTGGCGCCACCCAGCGCGGCGCACCTGTTCGGCACCGACGCCTTGGGCCGCGATGGGTTCAGTCGCGTGCTCTTCGGCGCGACGATTGCGGCGCAGGCCGCCATTGCGGGCATGGGGATCGCGGCGCTGCTCGGCATCCCAGCCGGCCTGCTGGCCGGCTACCGCGGGGGCTGGCTTGATCGCGCGTTATCGCGCGGTGTAGACGTCTGGCTGGCGTTTCCGGGCTTGCTGCTGGCGTTGGTCGTGGTGGCGCGGCTGGGGCCTTCACTGTCGAATGCCATCATTGCGGTCGGCCTGCTCGGCGCGCCGGGCTTCTTCCGCCTGACGCGCAGCCTGGCCCTGTCGACGCGGCGCATGGCGTATGTCGAAGCGGCCGAGGCGGTCGGCTGCAGCGAAGGACGCGTCCTGCTGCGTCACATCCTGCCGAACCTGGCCTCATCGCTGATCGTCTTCGCCACGATGCGCGCCGGCACGGCCATCCTGGCCGTCGGCGGGCTGAGCTTCGTCGGCCTGGGCGCGCAACTGCCCAGCCCGGAATGGGGCGCGCTGCTGGCCGCCGGCCGGTCGCACATGGACACTGCGCCCTGGCTGGCAATCTACCCCGGCCTGAGCCTGACGTTGACGGTGGTGGGGTTGAACCTGCTCGGCGACGGGCTGCGTGACCTGTGGGATGGCGGGCGCTGCCCGAAGAAGCGATACGCTTGAATGTCGCCTGGCGGCTATTTTGGAGATATGCTTATGCAAACTTTGTTCGTGGTCATTCCTTTTGTTTCGAGCCTGATCAGTTTCATCTTCGCTGGCCTGCTCTTCCGGCGCTACCTGACCCGCCGCCGCGCCCACCTGCTGCTCTGGGGCATCGGCATGGTGATGTACGGCATCGGTGGCTTTTGCGAAGGGTACTACGGCGCCTTCGGTTGGAACCCGTTGATCTTCCGGCTGTGGTATCTTTTCGGGGCCATGCTGGTGGCGGCATGGTTGGGGCAGGGCACGGCCTATCTGCTGATGAAACGCAAGTGGGCTTATGCGCTGATGGCGATCCTTGGTCTGGCGTCCCTCTACGGCGCATATCGGGTGTTCGGCGCACAGCTCGACCCGGCGGCGATGGGCGGCAGCCTGCACACCGGCAGCGAGTTGAGCGGCAAGGCCATCGTTTCCGGCGGCGTCCGCACGCTCACGCCGTTCTTCAACCTGTACGGCACGCTCTTGTTGGTGGGCGGCGCTATCTACTCGGCCTGGATCTTCTGGCGCAAACGCATCCTGTTGCATCGGGTCATCGGCAACGTGCTGATCGCGGCCGGCGCGCTGATGCCCGCGTTCGGTGGCTCATTCTCGCGGCTGGGGATCAGCGGCGCGCTGTACATCAGCGAGCTGCTGGGCGCGATCCTGCTGTTTGCGGGCTTCCTGCGCGCGACGACGCCCATGCAGTCCGGCGAACGTGCAACGCCCGGCCGCCAGTTGCCATAGAGACGCCGCGGGCGGCAAGGCGGGAGCTCACCCCGCGCCGCCCACCCCCTGGCCCGCGCTGAACACAGCCAGCGGATGTCCGGCGTTGACATAGACGCGCACCCGCGTGCCGCTGGGCTGTATTTCGGTGTGCGGCCGGTGGGCGTGGAGGATCTGCCCGTCGTCCAGCCGCAACCGGTAAAGGTTGAACGCGCCGCGGAAGAAACGCTCGCTGATGACGCCGTTGCCCGGCTCGCCCACCTCGAAGCTCACATCGTCCTCGCGCAGGGCGACCTCCACCGCCGCGCCGGGGGGCAGGGGCGAAGGTTGCGACGCCAGGCCCAGCGCGGTCTCGATGCCCCCGGCCGTGACCCTGCCCAGCAGGAAATCGCTGTTCCCCATGAATTCGGCCACGAAACGGGTCGCGGGGGCCTGAAAAATCTGTTCGGCCGCGCCGAGCTGTTGGAGCTGCCCGCGCTGGAACACCCCCAGGCGATCCCCCATGTAGAGCGCCTCTTCCTGGTCGTGGGTCACGAACACCGCGGTGACTTGCCTGGCCTTCAGGATCGCGCGTACCTGTTGGCGCACTTCGCCCCGCAGGTCGGCGTCCAGGCTGCTGAACGGCTCATCCATCAGCACCAACAGCGGGCATGGGGCCAGCGCACGGGCCAACGCCACCCGCTGGCGCTCGCCGCCGGACAGCGCGTGCGGATAGCGCCGGTGCAGGCACGCCAGTCCCACCAGTTCGAGCATTTCGCCGGTCGTCGCCCGGATTTGGCCGGCCGGCCGGCCCCGCAGCCCAAACGCCACGTTCTGTTCCACGGTCAGGTGTGGGAACAGGGCGTGATCCTGAAACACCATGCCCACCTGGCGCTGCTCTGGCGGGGTGAAGGTGTGCGCGCCGGCGACGAGCCGGCCGTTCAGGCGAATCTCGCCGCGGTCGGGGCGCTCCAGGCCGGCGATCAGCCGGAGCGTGGTCGTCTTGCCGCAGCCGCTGGGGCCGACCAATGCCAGGATTGCGCCATGATCCAGGGTGAACGAGACCCGATCCACCGCGGGCGGTTCCTCGCGGCCGAAACCTTTGGTCAGGTCGTGAACTTCCAGCATCATCTTCTCCCCTGTTCCCGGCGCAGCAGGAAAGCCAGCGGCGCCACAGAGAGCAGCACGAGCAACAGCGCGGCGGGCGCGGCCTGCATGTAGAACCCATCTTCCGCCCAAATCCAGACGCGCACGGCCAGCGTGTCGAATCCGGCCGGCCGCAGCAGGAGCGTGGCCGGCAGCTCTTTGAGTGAGGTCAGAAAGACCAGCGCGCCGCCCGCCAGCAGGCCGGGCAAGATCAACGGCAGCGTGACCTGGAGCAGCGTTTGCAACGCTGTGCGCCCCAGCGTGCGCGCCGCTTCTTCCAGGGAGGGGGCCAACTGGCTCAGGGCCGACTCGCTGGCGCGCGTCGCCTGGGGCATGTAACGCAAGACGTAGGCGACGACCACCACCAGCGGGGTCGCATAGAGGAACGGCAGGAACCGATTGACCAGCAGCACCAGGCTGAGGGCGATGACCACGCCGGGGATGGCGTAGCCCACCTGGCAAGTGCGCGAGATGAAGCGCGCAAGCCGGCCCGGCGCGCGCGCGGCCAGCAGTCCCACGGGCAGCGAGAGCGTCACCGCCAGCAACGCGGCCAGGCCCGAGCTCCACAGGCTGTTCCAGACGAATCCTCCGAAGCCCTGCGAGCCGGTGCGCACGACGGCGGCCAGCATCGCCGGATCGGTCACCGCGGCCACGCTCCAGGCGAGCAACACGGCAACCGGCACGAGCAGGCTGGCGAAAACCGCCGCCGCCGCGACCGCAAACCCCGCGGCGCGCCACCGGCCCAGGGCCAGGGGCGGCGCGGGGCGCCAGCCGCTCTCCATCTGCGTGAAGCGCGCCCGGCCCTGGGCGCGCAACTCGGCCCACAAGATCGCCACCGCCAGGGCGACCAGCACGCCGCTCAAGACCGCGGCGGCCGACCGGTCGTAGCGCCCCGCCAACTGCACGAAGATCGCCGATGAGAAGGTTTCGTAGCGCAGCAGCGCCACTGTGCCATATTCGGCCAGCACGTCCAGCGCCACCAGCAAGGCGCCGGCGGTCAGCCCCGGCCGCAGCGCGGGCAGCGTGACCTCCCACAGCGTGCGCCACGGGCTACGGCCCAGGGTGCGGGCGGATTCCTCCAGCGAGGCGTGCAGCGAGCGGAACGCTGCGCCGCTCAACAGGTAGACATAAGGATAGCTGAACAGCGTCAGGATGAAGGCCGCGCCCCAAAACCCCAACGGGCTGGGGGCGGCGACCGGCCGGCCGGCCAACTCGGCCAGCAGTTGCGGGATCACCCCGCCGCGCGGGCGCAGCAGCGCCAGGTGTACGATCCCGCCGATATAGGCCGGGATCGCCAGCGGCAGCGCCAACAGCCAGCGGAAGACGCCGCGGCCGGGCAGATCGGTGCGTTCGGTGAGCCAGGCCATGCTCACGCCGAGCGCCAGCGCGCCGGACGTGACCGCAACGGCCAAGCCGAGCGTATTGCCCAACAGATACCCGATGCGCGCTTGCAGCAGACGCCGCCACACTTCGGGATCGGCCGCGGCCGCGCGCAGCGCGATATAGAACAGTGGAATGGCGGCGAAGCCGGCCACCAGCCCCGCGGCCAGCGCCAGCCGCGGGCTGATGGCCGGCCAGCGCAGGGGCCACCTCACCCTCGGCCCCGCTCCTCGCAGGAGCGGGGGGGCTGTGGCGGGGGCCGGGGGCGTGGGCGCCGTTCTCACGGCAGGGCGACCTTCTCCAACAGCGCGAAGGTCGCGTCGAAGGCGGCCGTGGCCTGGATCATGTCCACCTGCGCGAGCCGGACCGCAGTCAAGGGTTGCACTTCGGGGCGCAACGCCACGCCGGGCAGGAGGGGATACTCGTAGTTCAGCTCCGCGAAGAGCTTTTGCCCTTCGGCCGAGATGAGGAAATCCACGAAGGCCCGGGCTGCGGCGAGGTTGGGCGCACGGTTGACGACGCCGACCGCGGTCGCGTTGGTCAGCAGGCCCATCTGCCCCTCGCCCTGATCGGGGAACACGACGCCGACCTTGCTGCCCTCGGCCCGTTGCAGATGATAGTAGTAATGGTTCACCAGGCCGATGGCAAATTCGCCTGCGCCGACCGCCTTGCGCACGTCGGTGTGGCTGCCAAAGAACGTGACCTTGTTGTCGAGCATGCCGCGCAGCCACGCTTCGGTGGCCGGCTCGCCGAGCAGTTGGCGCATGCTGGCGACCTGCGCTTGCAGCGAGCCGTTGGTCGAGCCGGCCGCCGCGATCTGGCCGCGCCACTTGGGGTCGGTCAGCTCCAGCAGCGATTTAGGCGCGTCGGCGGCCGACACCCGGTCGGTGTTGTACATGATGACGCGCGCCCGCCGGGTGAGGCCCACCCACAGGTTGTCGGGCGGGACGAATTCGGCCGGGAGCCGTTCCGCGCCGGCGGGCCGATAGGCCTGGAACGCGCCCTGCCGCGCCAACGCCTGGATGGTGAACAGCTCGGTGGTGATGAAGAGATCGGCCTGCGGGTTGTTGCGTTCCTCCAGCAGGGCATTGGCTAACTGGCTGTTGCTGCCCGCTTTGAGCAGTACTTTGACTTCCGGCTGCCGCGCCTTGAACGCCTCGATCACCGGCTGGATCAGCGGCTCGGAACGGCCCGAATAGATGACCAGATTGCCGCTCAGCGCGGCGGCCGCGGCCGGCGGCTCGACAGCCGCCGGCGCCACGCAGCCGGTCAAAACAAACAGACACAGGGCGGCGGCAAGCAGGCTCCAACGTAACGACATAGGTGTAACTCCTGGGATGCGGCAGCGCGCTGGCGGGGCGCTGGCAGTATCCAGCGCGCTAATTGCAAATGATTCGCAATAATAATACTGCGGTCGCGGACAATCTACCAATGACCTCTATCATATTGTTCGATTTCTCGCTTACGTCCAGGAAGGACACTTGCCAGTACATGCGTTTGTCTACAGGTCTGATTTGGACTACAATAGGCGCGACCGTGATCTGATCACGCGGATGAGATTACATGCGCCCGCAACCCTTCCTGAAGAAATACCTGCACGACTTGGCCGAGACCGCCCGGCGCGGGGATGCGCGTGAGGAGAGCTTTTACCCCGCGCTGAGCGGACCGCTGGCCGGCGTGGCCACGGCGATCGGCCGCGAGGCGGATCACGTCACCGCGCTCGGCCGCACGATTGTGATTCGGAAAGAAATTGATGCGCTGTACGGAACAGCCAAGGCCAGCGCCCTGGCTGAACTGATTCAGGATCGGTAGGCGTGATGTTCGACACACTCCTGGCTTTACCCCTCCTCCTGCCCCTGACCGCCGCGGCCCTGGCCGCGGCCTACGGCCATCCCGCGCTCAACCGCCGGCTGACCATCACCCAGGCCGCCTGGCTGCTGGCGAGCCTGCCGCTGGCCGCGTTCGCCTTCTTCCTCAGTCGGCTGCCCGCCATCGCCGGAGGGAATGCACTGACCCTGGCTGTAGACTGGATGCCGTCGCTAGGGATGAACGCCAGCCTCTATCTGGACAACCTGAGCGCGCTCTTCCTGCTGCTGGTGTCGGGCATCGGCACCCTGGTGGTCATCTACAGCGGGTATTATTTCAAGACCACGACGGACGAAAAAGGGACGCGGATGAACGCGGATGAACGCGGAGAAGAAGAACAATCCGCGCCTGTCCGCGCTCGTCCGCGTCCGATTTCCAGCGTGCCCAACGAGGACTGGCGTTTCCTGGCCTACCTGTTCCTCTTCATGACCATGATGCTCGGCGTGCTGCTGGCCGGCGACGTCATCACCCTGTTCGTCTTTTGGGAAGGCACCAGCCTGACCTCGTTCCTGCTGATCGCGTACAAATACAAAGATGAAGCCGCGCGGCGGGGCGCGTTCAAATCGCTGTTCATCACCGGCGGCGGCGGGATCGCGCTGCTGGGGGGGCTGCTCTTCGTCGGCTCGGTCGCGGGCGGGATGGACTACACCACCATCTTGCGCAGCGGGGACGTGCTGCGGGGCAGCCCACTCTACGGTGTGATGCTGAGCCTGGTGGCGTTCGGCGCGTTCACCAAGAGCGCGCAGGCGCCGGCGCACATCTGGCTGCCCGACGCGATGACCGCGCCCACCCCCGCCAGCGCCTATCTGCACTCCGCGACGATGGTCAAGGCCGGCATCTACCTGCTGGCGCGCATGAACCCCGCGCTGGGCGAGACCGACGCCTGGTTCTGGCTGCTCACCGGCTTCGGGCTGATCACCATGCTGACCGGCGCCTATCTGGGCCTCAAGCAAAACGACCTCAAGGCGCTGCTGGCCTATTCCACCGTCAGCCAGCTCGGCGTGCTGGTGATGCTCATCGGCAGCGACACCTCGGCCGCGTTCAAGGCGCTGGTGATCAGCGTCATCGCCCACGCGCTCTACAAGTCGGCGCTGTTCCTGGTCGCCGGCATCGTGGATCACGAGGCGGGGACGCGCGATCTGCGCCGGCTGGGTGGGCTGCGCCGCGCCATGCCGTGGACCTGCCGGGTCGGGATGGTGGCCGCGCTCTCCATGGCCGGCCTGCCGCCCATGTTCGGCTTCCTGGCCAAGGAGACGCTGCTGGCCTCGGTGACGCACCCCAGCATCCCGTTCGCCGGCAGCGCCTTCCTCTCGGCCGCCACCGTGGCCGCGGGCGCGCTGATCCTGGCCCAGGCCGGCACGTTGATCTGGGACACCTTCTTCGGCCGGCCGCGCGACCCCCATGTCCACGCGCACGAGGCGCCAGCCTGGATGATCGCCATGCCGGCGGTCCCTGCGCTGCTGTCGCTGGCGTTGGGCTTGCTGCCCGAGCCGCAGGACCTGGCCGCCTTTCTGGCGAACGCGGCCGCGGCCGCCTACGGCGACAAGGTCAAGGTGTCGCTGGCGTTGTGGGCCGGCATCACCCCGCCGCTGATCCTGAGCATCGTGGCGGTGTCGCTGGGCCTCACCCTGTGGGCGTTCCGGGGCCGCGTACGGGCGCTGCAACAGCGCGTGCCCGAGGCCATCAGCTTCGACGCCCTGCACGCCGGCGCTCTACGGCTCCTGGATGGCGGCGCGTATCTGGCGACCCGCACCCAATCGGGCCAGCTCCGCCGCTACCTGGCGACCATGCTGGTCAGCCTGGTCGTGTTGATGCTGCTCTTCGGCCGGATAGACCTGACAGGTTTGCGAAACCTGTCAGGTCTGCGCCTGGACGAGCTGTCCATCCTGCGCGTCTTCACCCTGGCGCTGGCCGCGGCGGCGGCCGCCCTCAGCATCACGTTGCGCCGCGACTTCAACGCCATCCTGGCGCTCGGCGCGTCGGGCTTGAGCGTGGCCGTGATCATGGTGCTGGAGCCGGCCCCCGACGTGGCGCTGGTGCAGGTGGTGGTGGACATCCTCAGCGTGGTGATCCTGGTGCTGGCGCTGAGCAGCCTGCCGCGCGCACAGCGCCGGCGTGCCTGGGAGCTGACCTTCAAGCAAAGTCGCTGGGGGGTGGTGCGCGATGTGCTCATCGCGGCCGCGGGCGGGTTCGCCGTGGCGCTTCTGGCCTTCGTCGGCCTGACCTCGCGCCCGCGGGAGAGCGTCGTCACGCCGTTCTACGAAGCCAACGCCAAGCCCCTCACCGGCGCGGCCGACATCGTCGGCGCGGTCGTGGTGGACTTCCGCGGCTTCGATACACTCATCGAGATCGCCGTCTTCGGCCTGGCCGGGATCGGAGTCTACACGCTGCTGCGGTATGCGGCGCGCGGAACGGGGGAAACAAGGAAACAAGGAAACAGGGAAACAAGGAAACAAGGAAACAGGGAGACAAGGAAACAAGGAAACAGGGAAACAAGGAGATGAGGCGCAGGAGGATGACGCGCAGCACGCAATACGCAATACGCAATACGCAGTACGCAATCACGAATACGGCCTGGGCGACGAGTCGCATGACCGCCGGATCATGGGCATCGGTGGGACGCAGCCGTCGCCGTTCGTGCGCGCGCTGGCGCGCATCTTGCTGCCGACGATGCTGATCCTGGGCGCGGTGCAGATGATGTACGGCCACGACCAGGCCGGCGACGGCTTCACCGCGGGCGTCATCATCAGCCTGGCGATCGCCTTCTGGTACGTGGTGTTCGGCTACGAGGAGACGCGGCGCCAGTTGCCGTGGCTGCGCCCCTTCAGCCTGATCGGCGCGGGGCTGCTGCTGGTGATCCTGGACGCCTCGTTGGCCGCCGTGTTGACCGGCTCCTTCTTCGCCAACCTGGATTACGGGGCCATGCTCGGCCTGCCGCTGCCCAAGGGCTTTACCCTTAGCACGTCGTTCATCTTCGAGGTCGCCATCTGTCTGACGGTGCTCGGCGGCGCCTCCATGACGCTCGCCGCGTTGGGGCATCCGAAGGATGCGGCGGAAGCGTGACTCACACCAAGACACAAAGGCACAAAGAGAATACGGTCTTTGTGTCTTGGTGTGAGACCCGCAAGGATCAACCATGAACGAGAACGAGATCAGCAGGATCATTGTGGATTGCGCTGTTCGTCTACACATGGCACTTGGCCCCGGATTGCTGGAGACAGTCTATGAAGCGTTGCTTGCCCACGACCTGCAAGAGGCGGGTCTGGCGGTCAGGCGCCAGGTGGCGATCCCGATCAAGTTCCATGGTATGCAATTCGATGAAGGTTTTCGGGCTGACTTGATCGTCGAAGACAAGGTCATTGTTGAACTGAAGTCCGTGGAAAGCTTGAACAATGCGCACAAGAAGCAGGTTCTCACCTACCTCAAGCTCACAGGCATGAAGTTGGGGTTCTTGCTTAACTTCGGCGAGGCGGTCATGAAGAATGGAATCCACCGCATCATCAACGGAACCATCGAGTAGAGGCTCACACAGAGGCACAAGAAAGGCATCTCTGTGCCTTTGTGTCTTTGTGTGAGAACCCAGAGGAAGCATGGACCTGCTGAAAGCACTTGCCATCGGCGCGATGTTCGGCATCGGCGTCTTCCAGATGTTGCGCCGCAACGTGATCCGCTCGACCATCGGGCTGATCATCATCTCCAACGCGGTGAACCTGTTCCTGCTGTCCACCGGCGCGTACCAGGGCGCGGTCGCCGCCTACGCCAACGTGACCGGCCAGCGCAGCGACGCGCTGCCCCAGGCGCTGGTGCTGACGGCCATCGTGATCAGCATGGCCGGCTTCTCGCTGGTGCTGGCGTTGCTGTACGTGCTCTCGACGCGCTATCAGACGGCGGATTCGGATGAGATTGCGGAGTTGCGGAACTAACGGACGATGGACGACCGACGACCGACGACGGACGACGAAGGACGAACGACGGCGGATGGATGAATGCGCCCTTTACGCCATACGCAATACGCAATACGCAGTACGCAATACGCAGTACGCAATACGTAATACGTAACAGAACTCAAAGCCATGCAACCCTTTTTCCAACTCATCGCCATCCTCGCCGTCCTCACCGGCACGGCGTTTTCGCTCTTGGGCGTGCTGGGGTTCATCCGCCTGCCC
>Ga0194125_10000726_pt1 | contig 55947 bp, 44 predicted proteins | sample TA2KigC250mmetaG_FD_148626 | JGI IMG/M metagenome (GOLD analysis project Ga0194125, IMG submission 148626) | Freshwater microbial communities from Lake Tanganyika, Tanzania - TA2015034 Kigoma Deep Cast 250m | ecosystem: Environmental > Aquatic > Freshwater > Lake | place: Tanzania: Lake...
CGTTAGCCATTTTCATCAGACTTACCGCAAGAGTTTTAAGAGCACCTGATGTTTCCACCATAGCGTCGTGAGCCGCAAGTGATTCGAATTTATTTTCCGCAGTTTTAAACGGAAGCCCGGTTATTTGTGAAATATATTTTGCAACTATTACGTCATAATTTTTCGGAACGTTCAGTCCCGTACCGACGGCAGAGCCACCCAACGCCAATTCGGAGAGATGAGGCAGAGTATTTTTTATTGCCCGTAATCCATGTTCGATTTGCGAAGCGTATCCGGAAAATTCCTGTCCCAAAGTCAGTGGCGTAGCATCCATCAGGTGTGTTCTTCCGATTTTCACTATATCCCTGAATTTATCAGATTTTTCTTTTATTGTTTTATACAGTTCTTCCACTTTGGGTAGGGTATTTTCGACAATTATTTTATATCCTGCAATATGCATTGCAGTCGGAAATGTATCATTAGACGACTGCGATTTATTTACGTCGTCGTTCGGGTGAAGAACTTTCTTTTTGTCGTCCAGTTTTCCGCCGGTTAATACGTGTGCTCTGTTAGCAATAACTTCGTTTAAATTCATATTCGACTGCGTACCCGAGCCGGTCTGCCAGACAACCAGCGGGAACTGGTCATCGAGTTTACCCTCCATTATTTCATCACAGACTTTACTTATCAGCTCCATTTTTTCTTTCGGAAGCACTCCGCAGTCAAAATTTGCCATTGCTGCTGCTTTTTTCAGCACAGCAAAAGCAAAAATTATTTCTTTAGGCATTAACTGTTCGCCGATTATAAAATTTTCTTTGGAGCGCTGGGTTTGCGCACCCCAGTACTTATCGGCAGGGACTTTTACTTCGCCCATTGTATCGCGTTCAATTCTGTATTCCATAACTTTTATAATTTAAATTATATAAAAAAATTAATTCAAAAATTATTTCTTTAAATATTCTGCTTTTATTGTCGACCGAATTCCGCCACGGTTTTTAAATTCACCGGTAACAATCATATTACGAGGTTTCAATATCTTCACAAGGTCATCGAGGATTTTATTCGTCAGCGCTTCAAAGAAAATTCCTTCGTTTCTGTATGACTGAAGATAATATTTCATAGATTTCAGTTCCACGCATTTTTTATCAGGGATATATGAAATAATAATTTTACCGAAATCGGGATGACCGGTTACGGGGCAGAGAGAAGTAAATTCTTCAGCAGTGTGGACTATAGAATAATCCCTACCGGGATAGGGATTATCGAATATTTCGAGTAGTTTGATTTTATCTTTATGCATAATTTACATTAATTTATTTAATTATTAGACAAAATTAAAGAAAAAAAGAAGTGTATATTTTCGTTGTTTAGTACACGAATTAAATATTTGCAGAAATAAAGAAGATGAGAAATGTGAAATCCCGCATGGGGGTATATTTGCAGAAACCGCAAAGAACAATAAAAAAGTGAAAGGTGAATAGTCAAGAGTCATGTGAATTATGCAGAAAAAAGCTCAATGAATAATGTTATTGAAAGATGAAACCTGACCAGAAGTAAGGATCGGAAAATTTTTGCTTCATCTGTTTCTGAGCTTCGAAAAATGCTTCATCTTTTGACATTTTTTTCACGAGCCAGTTAGAGTAAAATGCCGTCATTAATTCCATTGTTGCTTCATCGGGAACTTTCCACAGACTCATAATGATGTTATTTGCTCCCGCCGTTTTGAATGCTCTCTGGAGTCCGAACACTCCTTCACCGCCTTTTATATCACCAAGTCCGGTTTCACACGCTGAAAGCACAACGAGTCCGGTATTCCTAAAATCCATTGTACTCACTTCATAAGCAGTAAGTATACCGTTTTCCAATCCTTCAATTTCACTTCCTCCTTTCCAGACTCTGTTAGCACCGGCGAAAATCAATCCCGAACGGAAAAGAGGATTATCGCTCAGTTTATAAATATAAACAGGAACAGTAAATCCTTTTGATTTTTCATAACTTTTATCCGGTTCGGGATTAAAGAAACCGTGAGTAGATATATGGAGTATACCCGGAGACTGATTACCGTTTAAAGATTTGAATATTTCTTCAGAACCGTTTAATCCCGTATATTCCGACACATTATATTCATTGTTTTCGAGTATCGATTTGATATTATTTGCTTCGGTCAAAGTTCCATCAAGATAATCCCATCCATAGTAACCTTTTGTTTCCGAAACTATAATTTTACCTTCGGGTTTAAATTCTTCAAAATCCTTTTCCCCTCGAATTACTGATTTTTTTGATGATAAAGCAACGGAATCAACATCGTATACAATTCCTCCGAAAACCGCAGCGGTCATTACTTCATCCTTCATTTTTAATTCTTTATTGATAGCAATATCTTTCAAGTTCCCTGCATAAGTAATTTTATATTTATCTATCAGGAATCTATCATTTTCGTCTCTTAAAGCTGAAAAAGAAATCTTATTCAGAATTCCGGACGGAGAAACAATAACGCGGTCTATCCCGGATAAATAATTCGCGACAGGCTGCCATATCAGCCGGTACAATTCAATACTTTTTTCAGGATTTCTCACATAACTGTTTTGATTATCTGCAGCATCAGAAAGATAATTTTCGAGTTCAGTCTGTGTACACAGTTTGATATAAACAGGTTCCTCCGCATCATTTCTAATAATTACAGCAGAATAATATACACTATCCGTCCAGTCTTTGTCATAAAAATTAAAATCAATGTATTCAACTGCCGCCTCATTCTTTTCCAATGAACTTTTAATATCCCTCCAGTTAAATTTTTCACTTATACCCGTTCCCAGGGATATACTTAATTCCTTTTCAAGTTCCTCCGATTTGCGTTCAAGTTCCGAAATATTCAGACCTCGTCTGCTTCTTTCATCAACCGACAATTCCTGTGCTTTTATGAAAGTTGATTTGAGATTGATGAGTTCGTTATACCTATCTATATATTGCTGATTATCCGACGTTCTTATTTTGTTATACATAGAGACGGTGGAATTCAGTATAATTCCTTTTGATGCTATCCTTACATCAAGCATATTGGATATTATCGAAGGATTCTCTTTGCATCTTTCATCGGAGTAAGAATAAAATATTTCAAATTTATAATAAACTGATTTCAGGAAATTCAATTTTTGATTTTCGGATAAATAGGGGAAAATGTTCCGCAGCCGGTAAATATAAATTTCGTTTGCTTCAATAAAAAGCGGTTCAGCCTTATCATATTTTTCCGTAATTTTGTATAACTCAGCGAGATTATTCAGTGAAGATGCATAAGCAGGGTGTTTTTCTCCGAGAACATCTTTACGCACATTAATTGCTTCAATATAAAATTTTTCTGCTTTTTCATACTGTCCCAAACTACCGTACAGCTTTGCCAGATTATTAATTGTCTGCGCATAATCCGGGTGTTTTTCCCCGAAAATTCCGCTTACAATTTCTTTTGCTTCAAGTATAAAAGGCAATGCTTTTTCATATTCTCCCATATCAGAATACAGAGCAGCGAGATTGTTCAGTGCCTGTGCATAATAAATATGTTTCACTCCGAATATTTCTTTCCTGATTTTAAGTGCTTCGAGATATAATGGTTCGGCTTTTTCATAATTTCCTGTTCTTCGATACAAACCGGCAAGGTTATTCAACGAGCCCGCATATTCAGGTTGTTTTTCCCCGTATATATCTTTTTGAATCTTTATCGCATCCTGAAAAATTAGTTCTGCTTTTTCATATTGTCCCATACTGAAATACAGATGTGCAAGATTATTAAGAGAAACAGCATAATACGGATGCTTTTCGCCGAGTACTTCTTTTCTTATATTCAATGATTCAAGAAAAAGCGGTTCGGCTTTTTCATACTGTCCGAGAACTTCATATAAATATGCCAGATTATTCAAGGAAAAAGTCATGTCCGATTTATTGTCTTGAAGAAATTCTTTATATATTGCGATTGATTCCTTACAGAGCGGTTCGGCTTTATCATATAGTCCCATACGCATATACAATAAAGCCAGGTTATTCAGCGAGACAGCATAATCTTCATTTTTATCTCCCGTAATTTCTTTGGTCGTTTTCATATCCTGAAGATAAAGCGGTTCGGCTTTATCATATTTTCCCATATCGTCATATAAACCCGCAAGATTATTCAGCAGAACAAGATAAGACGGATGTCTTTCACCGTTTAATTGTTTTCTTATTTTCACAGCTTCAAGGAAAAGAGGTTCTGCTCTCAGATACTGACCCGTATACTGATACAGAGTAGCAAGATTATTAAGTGATACAGCATAATTGCTGTCATTTTTTCCGAATTCTTTTTCTGCCTGTTTGAGTGCTTTTTCTCCGAATTCGATTGCCGGGCGATATTCACCTTCTTCCGTGAGTTCTTCCGTTTTTGTGTTAAGTTCTTTCCAGGATTGTGAATAAATAAGTGCCGGACAGAGAAAAATAATCAATAAAAAAATTACTATTGTTCTCATTGCTTTTTTTTATTAAATAAACAATATAAAATCGTAAAATCAATGTAAAAATATTAATAGTCAGTACAATAAAAAGGAAATTCAGAAACATTTTTTGGAAATAGTAAACGATATTACAGGATTCGTTCTTCAAAGATAGTATAATTATTGATTACCGAAAAATACATTTTGCACTTTCAAAATTTATTTATTGTTAATTCAATAGAAATTAAGAAATATATTTTTTATTTTCTTATAAAATGCGGGAGTAATTCAGTGGTAGAATGCCAGCTTCCCAAGCTGGACGTCGCGGGTTCGAATCCCGTCTTCCGCTCGAATTTTTTAAGGCGGATATTTATTCCGTCATGAATGATATGGGTCAGAAAATTTTCTTTACAGTCGGTCCTACACAATTATACAGCGATGTAAAAGACTTTTTACTCGAGGGTATCAAGAAAAACATATACTCTATAAACCACAGAAGTGATGAGTTTACGGAAATTTCCCGCTTTACCATAAACCAGCTGAAAAAGCTTTTAAATATTCCGGATAATTTTTATATTTTTTTCCTGAGTTCGGCAACAGAATGCATGGAAAGAATTATTGAAAATCTTGTCGAGGAACAAAGTTATCATTTTGTAAACGGATTTTTTGCAAGAAGATTTTACAATATTTCGAATCAGTTAAAGAAGCGGCCTTTGCGTAATTTAACAGGATACGGTGACGGCATAGATTTCAGCAACATTTCAATCCCGGAAAAAACCGAGTTAATCTGTTTAACAGTAAACGAAACGAGCACAGGTGCGGCAATCAACGATATGGCACCCGTATATAATCTGAAGAAAGAACATCCCGATAAAATATTCGCTCTCGACGCAGTAACAAGCGTACCTTATTACCGCATTAATTTTGATTATATTGACACGGCATTTTTTTCCGTTCAAAAAGGTTTCGGGATTCCAGCAGGTTTGGGAGTATTGATAATAAACAAAAAATGCATTGAAAAGACTATATATTTGAGAGGAAAAGGTCACAACATCGGAAGCTTCAATAATTTTATCAATCTTGCAGAAAAAGCGGAAAAATACCAGACATCAGTAACTCCGAATGTTCTCGGGATTTACCTTCTCGGAAAAGTCTGCAAATTATTAAACAAAGAAGGATTAAAATCCATACGGAGTGAAACCGACAAAAAATCAGAATTAATATATTCGAAAGCAGAAAATTTCAAAAATGTAAAACCATTTGTCAGAAATCCCGGGCACAGGTCAAAAACTACAATATGTCTTCAGATTTCAAAAGCTCACAATAAAATATACTCCGGTCTGACAAAAAAGGGATTGATAGTGAGCAACGGTTACGGAGACTTTAAGAACAAGCATATAAGAATCGGAAACTTCCCGATGCATAAAATATCACAGGTAAAATTACTAATGGAAGAAATCGGAAAAACGGAGAAAAAATAAATTGACATTATTCGAAGAAACAACATACGACAGTTCATTTATACCATTGCCTGAGCGAATCCGTCCGAAAAAATTCGATGAATTTGCGGGACAGGAGCATCTGATAAAAAAGGGCAAGCCGATACGGATGATGGTAGAGAACAACGAGCCTGTATCCATGATTTTCTGGGGACCTCCCGGAGTAGGAAAAACAACACTTGCTTTATTAATAGCGTCGTTAGTAAAAGCGGATTTAATACAAATTTCAGCAGTATCTGCGGGCGTAAAGGACATCAGAGATGCCATAAAAAAAGCCGAATACAACCTAAAGAGGAGACAAAAGACGATTCTATTTATTGACGAAATTCACCGATTCAACAAAGCACAGCAGGATTCTCTGCTTCAGAGCGTGGAAAAAGGGATAATAATCTTAATTGGTGCAACAACAGAAAATCCTTCCTTTGAAGTTATTTCTCCCTTGCTCTCGAGATGCAGGTTATACATACTTGAAGAGCTGAGGGTGAAAGATTTCAAATCAATTCTTCAAAATGCATTAGACAACGACGAGATATTAAGAAAACAAAAGATACAAATCGAGGATGAAAATTTCCTTTTCCGATTATCCTGCGGAGATGCAAGAAGAATGCTGAACGGACTTGAGTTAGCCGTAAGGATGTCAAAGCCCGTAAAGGACGGAACAATAAAAATCACAAATGAAATTTTAAAAGAGGCATTTCAGTCGAAATACATTAAATACGACAAGAAACAGGAAGAACACTACAACGTAATATCGGCATTCATAAAAAGCATACGCGGGAGCGACCCGGACGGTGCGGTATACTGGTTGGCAAGGATGCTGAAAGGAGGGGAAGACCCGAAATTTATTGCAAGACGGATGATAGTGCTTGCTTCGGAAGATATAGGAAATGCAGACCCTTATGCAATAACAATAGCAGTCAGTGCTTTTACGGCTGTTGATTACGCAGGCATGCCCGAGGCAAGGATAATACTTTCACAGGCAGCAATATATCTTGCATGCTGTCCAAAAAGCAACGCGTCTTATCTTGCAATTCATAATGCAATGAAAGATACAGATGAATTACCCGATTATGAAGTACCCATACATTTAAGAAATGCACCAACAGGATTGATGAAAGAATTGGGATACGGAAAAGATTATAAATATGTTCACGATTTTGAAGGCGGATACGCAGTACAGCAGTATTTACCGGATGAATTGAAAGAAAAAGTATATTACAATCCAACCGATTACGGTTCGGAATCTAAAATAAAAAAGAAGCTGCAGGAAATAAGGATAGCCAAAAAAAGTACTTGGAACAAAAATAAAAATTAGTTAGTTTACACTATATTATTAATTTAAAAAGGAAAAAATGAAAAAGTTACTATTATTAGCAGCATTACTGATTCTTTTCTTTGCTGTGAATGAGACAAACGCACAATCGGCAGTATATTTCTGCACGGAAACAGGCGCATACGGGTACTGTTATGCCGCAGATACAAAATACGATGCCGAAGACTGCGCTTATGACTACTGCGTATCGTACGGAGGCACAAGCCCGACTTTAATAGTCAGCACAGGTGATAAGGGTTACGGTGCAATTGCTCTCGGCAAAAACAGCGACGGTTACAGGGTAATCGGAGCAGCGGTAGGATATACGACATTAAAAGATGCAAAAGATGCTGCTATTGACGCCTGTAAAAATTCCGGCGGTAAAAACGTTAAAGTCGAGGACACCTGGTACGATTATTAAAAAAATCCGACAAATGTTAAAATTAACACCGATAAGACAGATTAACAGGAAATAAATATCCTCGTTAAAGAATTATTACAAAAAATAATTCAATGAATTTAAATTCAAATCTGTTTTAACGGTGTTATTATTTTGATATAAATAATTACTGGGTTGTAAAGATATAAAGACCGTCTTCACCGTCGGCAAGATAAATAAAATTGCCGAATGCAAAAACATTGAATGGAGTACCTGTAGTAACATAATAGCCTGCCGATGAGGGCCAATACAGAGAATTGAGCGTATATTCTTCTATGGCATAAGAAGGTTCCGTAATATATAATTTATTACGTCTCAGAAAAATGCTTCCCACGTATGATTTTGCCGAAGCTGTCCCGAGATACACAGGGTTTGACGGGTATGTGACATCAATCACCGTAATGCCGGCAAGACCATCTGCGACATAAGCCGTATTTGTTCCAACTGTAACATCATTTGCATCATCGAGTGTCGGTAAATAGCCCACAATATGCGGATTTGAGGGATTAGTCACATTCAATATTTCCAATCCGTAATCAGGTTCGGCTATATAGCACATTCCACCGGTAACATATAAACCTCCGATTTTATCGAAGGTATTATAAGAAGCAATCTGAGTCAATTGATTCGGAAGATTTGAAAGTTCGAGTATTTTCACAAATCCTTTATAAGTACCCGCATAAGCTTTATTATTGACCGTATCTATAAAAGCAGTCAAAACCGCATCCTGCGGAAAAAACATACTGTCCGTCTTGACCGGAGCAGCCGGATTAGACACATTAAGTACCATAAGTCCCTTATAACCGTCCGATACAAAGGCAAAAGGTATGTTATTTATATATGATACAAATACATCATATGCATAACCTGATGTATTGAACTTTACGACAATTGACGGTACACTGGGGAAACTTACATCCAAAATATAAAGTCCCGAACCTCCGTCAGCTACAAAAGCATAAGATTTATTGTTAATCACCTGAACAAAAACTCCGCTGGCAAATCCGTCTGTATTTACTTTTGCAATTAAACTCATATTTTTGAACTGAGGTTCGACAGATTCTTCAGTTTTTTTACAGGAACTAAAAACAACAGTCAGTATCATCAACATTGTTATATTCCAAATAATTTTTCCACGCATAATATGCTCCTTTTTTATTACAGCAATAGAAGAAAATAAATTCATACTTTCAATGATATTTTATATACAAGAATCCTATATAAAAGCAGAGGGAAAAAACAAATCAGTAATCCTATAGTTATCAAAGACAATATAAAAACAACAAAAACATACAGCCGATTAAAAAATTTACACAAACACGCTTTTAAATATACCGACCGCATTGTAAACATCCTGCATATCAACATCGAGATGAAACACTGCTCTTAAATTTTCATAACTTCCCGAAGAAATCAGCAAGCCTTTATTTTTAAGAAGTTTAATTAACTCATTTTTGGGAAATTTACCGGAAGAAAAAATGACGATATTTGTATGAACTTTTTCAATATTAATATTAATACCATCAAGTTCCGATATTTCCTTTGCAAAGAATTTAGCTTTTTTATGGTCATCTTTAAGTCTATCGATATTATTATCGAGTGCATACAGAGCCGCAGCCGCGAGCACTCCTGCCTGTCTCATTCCTCCGCCGAGAATTTTTCTCCACTTATGCGCTTTTTGAATAAATTCCATTGTTCCGCACAGAACAGACCCTACGGGACATCCGAGCCCTTTCGAAAAACAAAACGAAATCGAATCGACCAATGAAGCGTATTCTTTGACAGATATTCCGGTTCCCGTCATTGCATTAAATATTCTTGCTCCGTCAAGATGGATTTTAATTCCTCTTTCGGACGCAAGCCTGTTTATATCCTTAAAATTTCTTATGGAAAGGATTGTACCGCCGGCACGGTTATGAGTATTTTCGAGGCATATCAAAGAAGTTTTCGGGAAATAATATTCCATTGTCCTGATATGTTTTCTGATGTCTTCCGGATTCATTTCGCCGTAATCACCCGGAATTGTTTTAATCTGTACCTGAGATATCACGGCAGGTGCAGCCGTCTCATAATTAAAGATATGCGCTTCCGACTCACAAATTATTTCATCTCCGGGATTTGTATGTGATTTGACGGCAAGCTGGTTCGCCATGCAGCCTGTCGGGACGAACAGTGCTTTTTCTTTTCCGGTGAGTGCCGCACATTTTTCCTGCAGCAAATTAACAGTGGGATCTTCACCGAATACATCATCACCCAATTCGGCTTTAAGCATTGCATCATACATTCCTTTTGATGGTCTTGTAACTGTATCGCTTCTTATATCAATCATTTAAATTGTAATTTATTTTTCAGCGGAGTTGCCGTTACCGTTTCCATTTTCTTTGTCTTCTTCGGCAATTCTTGCCACTGCCGATATTGTATCATTTTCATCAAGTCTTATCAATCTTACACCCTGTGCATTTCTTCCCATCACTCTTATATCTTTAACTTTTTGTCTTATGAGTATTCCTCTGCTTGTTATTATCATTAAATCATCGGAATCTGTAACTTCTTTAATTGAAATCAATTTTCCGACTTTTTCGCTTGTTTTAACCGTAATAACTCCTTTTCCTCCTCTGTTTGTTATCCTGTAATCGGAAAGGTCACTTCTTTTACCAAATCCTTTATCGGTTACGACAAGAATAGTTGCCGAAGGTCTGATAACCGCCACAAGTCCTATAACATAATCACCTTTTGCAAGTTTTATTGCTCTTACTCCGGTTGTTGTTCTGCCACTGTCTCTCACAAGAGTTTCGTTGAATCTTATTGCCTGACCTTCATGAGTACCAATTAAAATCTCCTGAGTTCCGTTTGTTAATTTAACATCAATTAGTTCATCACCTTCAGTTATATTTATCGCAAATATTCCGTTTCTGCGGATATTGGAATATGCTTCCAACCGCGTTTTTTTAATTATTCCGTTCCGGGTAACCATTGTAACAAACAGTTCTTCACTGAAATCTTTAACCATAACGAACGCAGAAATATTTTCTTCTTTCTCTTTTTCGATAAGATAAAGAATTGATTTTCCTCTTGACGCCCTGCTGCCTTCGGGAATATCATATACTTTAAGCCAGTAACACTTTCCTTTATCCGTAAAAAACATTATATACTGATGTGTTGAGCCGATAAACATATGTTCGATAAAATCTTCTTCAGAAGCACCGGTTGAAGCAGCCGTTATTCCTCTTCCTCCCCTGCCCTGTGCTCTGTATGTAGTAACAGGCATCCGCTTTATAAATCCCTTGTTTGAGATCGTAATTACGACATCCTCTTCTTTTATTAATTCTTTCATCATTTCTTCGTCGCTGAGTTTTCTGACATCGTAAATTATTTTTGTTCTTCTTTCATCCGCAAATTTATCTTTAAGACTTCTAAATTCATCGCTTATTATTTCTTTCCTTAGTGCTTCGCTGGCAAGGATGCGTTTCAGTCTTTCAATAGTTTTAATTGTTTCTTTATATTCTTCTTCAATTTTTTTTCTTTCGAGTCCGGTTAATCTTTGCAATCTCATATCCAGAATTGCCTGTGCCTGAATTTCGGATAATTTAAATTTCTTCATTAATCCTTCTCTTGCCGAAGGAACGTCTTTTGATTTTTTTATCAACTTAATAATCTCGTCGATATTATCAAGTGCAATTATGTATCCTTCGAGTATATGAGCTCTTTTCTCGGCAGCATCAAGATCGAACTTTGTTCTTCTGACAACAATATTAAGACGATGCTTAATAAAATATTGCATCATATCTTTCAGGTCAAGGATTCTCGGGATACCGTCAACGAGAGCAAGGTTAATAATGCCAAAAGTAACCTGCATAGAAGTATGTTTAAAGAGATTATTGAGTATTACATGAGGATTAGCATCTCTTTTCAAACCGATTACAATTCTCATTCCATCCCTGTCGCTTTCATCGTTAATGGAAGCAATGTCCTCAATTTTTTTATCTCTTACAAGGTCCGCAATATTCTCTATAAGACTCGCTTTGTTGACCTGATACGGAATTTCTTTAATAATAATGCTTTGACGTCCGTTTTTATCTATTTCAATTGCAGCATCAGCTCTTAAGATTATTTTTCCTTTACCCGTAGTATAAGCTTCCATAACGGGTTCATATCCATAAATAATGCCGCCGGTCGGAAAATCAGGAGCAGTAACATATTTCATTAATTTCTTAATTTCGGCATCGGGATTTTTAATTAAATAGAGGAGTCCGTCAACTATTTCACCGAGATTATGAGGTGCAATATTAGTAGCCATACCGACTGCAATTCCGTTAGAGCCATTAACAAGCAGATTCGGAAACGAGCACGGCAGAACTTCGGGTTCTTTAAGAGTGTCGTCGAAATTCGGAACGAAATTCACGGTATTTTTTTCCAGGTCAGTCAGTATTGACTCTGCAATTTTTGAAAGTCTTGCTTCTGTATATCTCATTGCCGCCGGAGAATCACCGTCAACAGAGCCGAAATTCCCCTGACCGTCCACAAGAGTGTATCTTAACGAAAAATCCTGCACCATTCTGACCATTGTATCATACACGGCTTTATCACCGTGCGGATGATACTTACCGAGTACTTCACCGACAATTCTCGCGGATTTTTTATACGGTTTATTTGAAGCGAGTCCAAGTTCATTCATACCGAACAGGACTCTTCTATGAACCGGTTTCAGACCATCTCTAACATCAGGTAAAGCACGTGATACAATAACAGACATCGAATAATCGATGTATGAAGTTTTCATTTCATCTTCAATATTGACAGGAATAATTTTTTCTTTGAACATTATTTTCCAACCTTTAAAATCCCCTTATGGATTCATTTATTATTTTGAAGTGTAAAAAATTAAAATAAAACAAATTAGAAAACCAAATTAGTGGAGTTGACCGGAGTCGAACCGGCGACCCTTTCGTTGCGAACGAAATGCTCTACCAGCTGAGCTACAACCCCGTAATATAAGATGTTAAAAAACGTTTAATTTTATATAAATTTACCAATTTTTTTAACCTTATTCAATTCAAGTTTTGTTACATTTTGTGAATTTTTATTAAAGAGTTAATTGATTAAATTAATATATAATATTGGACAAATCAGATCCTGAAACATCTACCACGGCGGACAGGACGACAGACTTTCCAATGTTAAATGTAAAATGAAAAATGTAAAAATGGAAAAATTCCGATATGTAGAATTAATACATGAGGTGAGAAGGGGATTTTTTTTAATTAAAAGAAAATTTTAAAATTTTATGTCAGAAGAATTACAAAAGATATTCTATCCAAAATCCATCGCAATTATCGGAGCTTCTTCAAAAAAGAAAACTTTAGGTCATGAACTTGTAAGAAACCTGCTTAATTTCGGTTATGAGGGAAAAATTTTTCCCGTTAATCCGAAAGCAGAATTTGTTCACAGCATAAAAGCTTACAAATCGCTGGCAGATATTCATGATGATATTGACCTTGTGATTATAATGGTAGCAAAGCAGTTTGTGATTCAGGCAATAGAAGATTGTCACAGAAAAAAAATAAAATCGGTTATATTGATTACTGCCGGTTTTAAAGAAACCGGAGAAGAAGGCGAAGAACTGGAAGAACAACTTATTAAAAAGATTAATGAATATAAAATCAGACTTGTCGGTCCGAATTGCATGGGACTAATCAACACAAAGCCCGGGGTAAACATGAATTGTACGTTTGTTCAGGGCGAGCCTCACAGAGGAGGAATAGGTTTTATTTCACAGAGCGGAGCGCTGGGAGCTGCCGTATTAAAGATAATTAAAAAATTCGACATAGGGCTTTCACAGTTTATAAGTATCGGGAATAAAGCTGATATTTCGGAAAACACAATACTGGAATACTGGAAAAACAATTCAGACATAAAGGTTATAACATTATATCTGGAGTCATTATCAGATTCAAGGAAATTTATGACAATTGCCAAAGAGACAAGTAAAATAAAACCGATAATAGCAATTAAAGCTGCAAAGACCACTGCCGGAATGAAAGCCGCTTCATCACATACGGGAGCACTTGCAAGCACTGACACAATAGTAAACGCAATATTTGAACAGTCGGGAGTAATCAGGGTTGACAGTACAGAACAAATGTTTGACCTTGCCAAATCATTTGACAGAACATTTATACCTATGGGTAACAGGTTAGGCATACTTACTAATGCAGGCGGTCCCGCAATTTTGACGGTTGACGAAGCGGAAAAATCAGGATTAATAATTCCCACGCTGGAAGAAAATACAATAAAAAGCATTTCAGAATTTGCATCTCCTGAGGCATCCTTACACAATCCGGTAGATTTACTGCCTGCCGCAAACGCAGAAGCTTACGGAAAAGCTACCGAAATAATGCTTCAAGACAATAATATTGATGCTTTGATAGTAATACTCGGACCTCCGCTGATGTACGATACTATTGAGATAGGTAAATATGTTTGCGAAGCAGCAAATAAATTCAACAAGACGGCAATTTTTGTTTTTATGTCTCAGGATGAAAACATATCAGAGCTCAGCAAATTGTTAGAAGTACATCCGCCGATATTTAACAGCCCCGAATCAGCGGCGAGAGTAATCGGAGAAATGCATAAATACAAACTAATTAAAGAAAAAATATCTCCGGAAGAATCCATCGAAAGCATTATCAAAGAAACTTCAAAACAAAAAGTATCGGATATATTAAACAGGCATAAAGGTAAAGGAGAATTTTATCTTGATTTCGATGATATATACGAAATACTATCGGCATACGAATTACCGATTGTAGAATCTTTAACGGCAAAAGACACAAAAACATCGGTTGATTATGCGGAAAAAGTAGGTTTTCCAGTTGTCATTAAATCGGTTGGAAAGGAATTATTACATAAATCGGATGCCGGAGGCGTGATACTTGACATTAAGAATAAAGACGAGCTTATACAGGCAGAAAATAAAGTAATTTCGAATTTAAAAGAAAAAAATCTTGACAAAAAGCTTGAAGGATTTTTAATACAGCCATATATTAAAGGCGGAATCGAAACTATTCTCGGAGTTATAAAGGATAAATCTGCTGGACATTTAATTATGTTCGGGCTCGGAGGAGTATTAGTAGAAATATTCAAAGATGTAAAATTCAGACTGCATCCTTTATCTTCAGCAGATATTAAATCATTATACCAGGATATCAAAGGATATGAAATTTTAAAAGGGGTACGTGGAAATCTACCCGTTAATTTTAAGTATCTCGAAGAAAATTTAACGAAATTATCAAATCTGATAAATGATTTTCCGGAGTTTACCGAGATTGATTTTAACCCCTTTATTTTAAAACCTGAAAAAGAAAACTGCAAGATTTTAGATGCCAGAATGAAAATAAGGATTTAAAATTATGAGGATATCAACACAATACAACTGGGAAATGGGTCACAGGTTACCCAACCACAACGGACCATGTAAAAATATACACGGTCATTCATATAAGATGATTGTGGAACTCGAAGGAGAACCTTTAAACAGCGGAATGATGATTGATTTTTACGATTTAAATATTATAATAAAGCCGATACTCGAACAATACGACCATGCATTCCTGTGCTGGTCCGGTGATAAAAAATTATTAAAATTTCTCAGTGATAACGAAATGAAAACCGTGAAAGTCAATTATTACTCCACGGTTGAAAACATATGCAATGATTTTACCGAAAAAATATCGGTTTCACTGAGAAGAAAGAACCTTAAAAACATAAGGGAAATAACGGTCAAAATATTCGAAACTCCGAATTCTTTTGCCGAGTTGACCAAAAAGTTATAGTTTATTTTGCCTCGAGATTTATATTTCCCTTACCCGCACAGTTATTAAAGATAAAATTTACTTTATTCGGATTTCCGAATGCGGAGTCGGGTAATGATATCAGACCGTTATATATCCGTGAGTATAAAATAACTGTATCTCTCAGCACGTTCATAGTAATTTGTCCGTTCGAAAAAGTACTAATTGAGGGTCTGACGTAGAAAGAATTAGTCGCAAAAAACAAATCATATAAATAAGTCTGTGAGTTTGTTGTCCCTGAAATTTCAAACTCCAGTCTGAATGTATCATTCAATGAAGCGGCTCTGACAATATTTACGCTGCTTTGAGATGATGTTGTACTATCATCTTTACTGCATGATATTAAAGAAAAAGACAGGAAAATTGCCAGCAGTACGGGAATAATTAGATGTTTCAAAATAAATTATTTAATTTTTAAAAAAAGTTATACAATAATAATGTAATAATAGGTTAAAATAAATTAATAAATTTATTCTGATTAATAATAAAGTAACAACCAATATTTATATTTTATTTTCAGATACTTCATCAATCAATATTTTCATAGAAAGCAACAAGAGATTTACTTTACACATACATTAAAACCGAATTACAAACCGACAAAATATATGCACTCTATCAAAGCAAGCATATTAATATAGAACCTGAAAATTGTGAATTTTTCTGCTTACTTTATTTTTAACCAAACACATATATTATTTGATTATTTGTTAATTGTAATTAATTTTTAAAAAATTTATTATTGTATTTACGAAAATGTATTTATGAAAATTGAATTTTTAAAACCCTGCAACGTATTTTCTTCTTTTAAATACTACTTAAAAAATCTTTACATAAAGCTCGACAAAGATTTTCTATGGACATTCGGTTCGGGGATAGCATTTAATTTTCTTTTCAGTCTTATACCTTTTTTTCTTGTTGTTCTCACAATTTTGGGAGTATATCTGGATAAAACCGATATTTTGTCAAAAATAAATTATCAGCTTAATATAATATTACCTGTATCACAGGAATTTAAAGAAACTATTTTAACGGAATTAATTGCAAGAGCGGAAGAATTAATAAAAAACACATATACGACAGGAATAATAGGAGTCGTAGGACTGTTTTGGACGATAAGCGGACTGTTTGCAAGCATGCGGGATACGATGAATAAGATATATAATTACTCGGAAGAACATAATTTTGTAGTCGGAAAATTGAAGGATTTTTTTCTGGTAATAATTTTCATAATTCTGTTTCTGTTGTCAATCATTATAACTTCCGCTACGCAAATAATTCATATATACGAACCCGAAATTTTGGGAGTAAAATTTGACTTAACATCTTTTCAAAGCATCGGCACTTTTGTTTTCGGATTTATAACGACTTTTCTTTTGTTTTTCATTCTATTCAGGCATGTACCGCATTTTAAAATTCCTTACAGAGCAATATTTTTTGCATCTTTTATAACAAGTCTATTATTTGAAATTTCAAAATACTTTTTCACACTTTATATTTTTCAGTATTCAAATTACGGGAAAATCTACGGCACATTTGCCGCAATCGTAATAATATTCCTATGGATATACATCATTTCGATTATTTTTACTTTAGGAGCAACGATGGGAGAATTATTCATTAAAAGACATAATCTGGAGATAAGAATCAAAAAAAAGAACAAGGTACCACAATAACAAAGCTGAAGTTTTTCCCGTTAACAAATCTGATTTTTCTTCCCCGAAATCATATTCAATGCCGAACCCGCCATAAACCAATCTATCTGCTGGTAATTGAAAGAATGGTTCAGAAAGATAATATCCGAAGAATTATCATTATGTTTTAATGTCATTTCCAGCGGCAAACCCGGTTTAAAGTTTTCAACATTTATATCAGCTTTATCCTCTTCGAGAATTTTTTCGTAATCTTCAGGATTCTGAAATGTTAAAGCAAGTAATCCCTGTTTTTTAAGGTTTGTCAGATGTATTCTTGCAAATGATTTTGCTATAATAACTTTTCCCCCAAGATACCTTGGTTCCATAGCGGCATGTTCTCTCGAAGAACCTTCACCGTAGTTATCTTCTCCGACTGCCATCCAGCCGATTCGATTTTTCTTATAATATCTTGCTACATCGGGGACCTGTTCATAACGGTCTGTCAAAATATTTTTAACAAGATTCATTCTATTATTAAAATAATTCACCGCACCAATGAACATATTGTTTGAGATATTATCCAGATGTCCTCTGTATTTCAACCATGGACCTGCCATAGATATATGGTCGGTAGTACACTTTCCTTTTACTTTAATTAATAGCAATAAATTCTTAAAATCATCAGGGATTACAGGAGGTTTAAAGGGTTTCAGTTTTTGCAGCCGCTGACTTTCTTTTTTAATTATTACTTTAATATCTTTACTCTCAGAAAGCGGTGCGATGTACCCGTTTCTTTTACCGATAAAACCCCTTGCAGGTAATTCTTTTCCCGACGGTTCTTCCAGATTTACATTTTCGCCTTTATCATTAACAAGAGAATCGGTAAACGGATTGAAAGTTAGTTTTCCAGCCAGGGCAAAAGCAGTAACAATCTCCGGTGAGGCAACGAAGGAATGAGTTGCAGAATTTCCGTCATTTCTTTTAGAAAAATTCCTGTTATATGAAGTCAAAATCGAATTTTTCTCATTTTCTTTTACGTCATGCCTCTTCCATTGTCCGATACAAGGTCCGCAGGCATTAGCGAGAACAAGACCTCCGATTTTTGCAAAATCATCGAGCTGACCGTCTCGTTCCAAAGTTGCTCTAATTAATTCGGAGCCAGGAGTAATAACAAATTCGGATTTTGCTTTCAAGCCTTTTCGGTAAGCTTGTTTTGCAATACCAGAAGCTCTTTCCATATCTTCATAAGATGAGTTTGTACAGCTGCCGATTAAAGCCACTTTAAGCTCTTCGGGATACCCGTTTTCCATGATAAAACTTCCGAATTTTGAAACAGGAGTAGCCAGATCGGGAGTATACGGACCGTTAATATGCGGTTCGAGTTCACTGAGATTAATTTCGATTATTTTATCATAATATTTATCGGAATTCGAATCCGGGACAAGAAACTCCATAATGTCATTTGCCATTTCAGCCACATCTTTCCTTCCTGTATGTACAAGATACTGATACATTTTATTGTCAAACGGAAATATGGAAGTTGTTGCGCCGATTTCCGCACCCATATTACAGATAGTTGCTTTACCGGTACAGGATATAGTTCCGGCACCTTCCCCGAAATATTCGATAATATGGTCAGTACCGCCTTTCACAGTTAATATTCCCGCAAGTTTCAATATCACGTCCTTAGGTGCAGTCCATCCTTTTAACTTTCCTGTCAGATGAACCCCGATAATATTCGGGATTTTCAATTCCCACGGAAAGCCTGCCATAACATCGACAGCATCGGCACCTCCGACACCTACTGCGAGCATTCCCAGTCCTCCGGCGTTAGGCGTATGAGAATCCGTCCCGATCATCAGACCTCCGGGAAATGCATAATTTTCCAGAACAACCTGATGAATAATTCCTGCACCGGGCTCCCAAAATCCGATGCCATACTTTTGTGAAGCAGATTTCAGAAAATCAAAAACCTCATTATTATTTTCATATGCTCTTAACAGGTCATCTTTCGAACCCTTCTCTGCCTGTATCAAATGGTCGCAGTGTATTGTAACCGGTACTTTTACTCTCGGAATCCCTGCTGATATAAATTGCAGCAAAGCCATTTGCGCCGTTGCATCCTGCATAGCGATTCTGTCCGGAACGAATTCAGAAAAATCTTCACCTCTTTTAAGCGGATTTTGTACAATTTTATATGAATGAGAAAATAATATCTTTTCCGACAAGGTTAAAGCTCTCTTATAAGTATTTTTTATACTGTCTACTTTTTTTGAATACTCCTTATAAAAATTTTTTATCAATTCAAAATCAAATATCATTTTTATATTAAATTAATTTTTTAATACTATTTAAATCCGATACAGGCAATTTACAAGAATAATTTTTGCAAACATAGAATTTAATTTCAAGAGAATTTAATTCCATTTTTTTCAGATATTCAAATCTATCCGACATTTGCGGACAAGCATTCAATATTACTTTATCGGGCAAATATTTTTCATTGATATACCTCAGTATATCTTTAACTTCCTGTGAATTTTTATCACCTGTAAATATAATTTCCCTGAAAGACAAAGCGGACAATAAAAGTACATACAGCATATTCGGATATGAAAACGGCATTTTTTTTATTTCATCGTAATATAAAGAAAAAGTATTTTCAAAGTATTTTAAATAATTCTTATCACCTGTAATTTTAGATATATATAGAATATTCAACAGCTGAATTGAATTCCCGGAAGGTTCTGCTCCGTCATAAATATCTTTTATTCTCAGAATTATGTCTTTTTCATTGCTTTCCGTATTAAAGAACCCTCCGTTTTCTTTATCATAAAACTTATCAATAACCAGTTCATTTAATTCCAATGCAAGGTCAAGATATTTTAGTTCAAAACTTATTTCATACAATTGAATTAAAGCTTTTATGAAATACGAATAATCTTCCAGAGTTCCTTTAAATTTTACTTCGCCTTCACAATACCTGTGATATAATATTTTATCAACTTTGTCATAAAGTTTTTCTATAATAAAGTCTGCCGTTTTAAGTGCTGATTTCAGATAAGAGTCCTTGCCCGTAACCCTGAAAGCTTTTGTTAAAGCAGAGATTGCCAGTGCGTTCCAGGAAGTTAATACTTTATTATCCAAACCCGGTTTCGGTTTTTTATTTCTATGTATCAGCATTTTATTACTGCAATCTTTAATAATTTTCTGTACTTCTTCGTGTGTAATATTAAATTTTTTCGAAGTACTATATACATCATTTGCAATATACAAAACATTTTTCGAACCGAAAACATTATGAGGGTCATAAATAGTATTTCCCCCGTGCATTATTCCGAAATGATACATTATCACATCAGCATTTTTTCCTGCTAAATTCCGTACTTCTTCCCAATCCCACAAATAATATTCCCCTTCTTTTTTTTCCGCATTTTCGTTCCGGTCTTCCAAACTTTCCGCATCTTCACTTGAAAAATAAGCTCCATCCTGATTTTTTAAATAATTTTCCATATAGTTCAGGATATCTGTTCCCGCCTCAACAAACAGCCGTTCATTTGAAACGAGGAATGCATCAAAATACAATTCAGCCAGCTGTGCCTGATCGTACAGCATTTTTTCAAAATGCGGTACCCTCCAGTAAATATCCACCGAATATCTGTGGAAACCACCTCTAAGCCGGTCGTATATACCTCCTTCAAACATTTTTTTCAGAGTATAGGTTACCATATCGAGAGCTTTAACATTGCCGTATTCGTAATAATATGCGACAAGTAAATTCAGCAAAACAGGTCTGGGGAATTTATTTCCGGTTCCGAATCCTCCGTTTTCCTCATCATATAATCCTTCACACTGTTCAAATAACTTTTCAAATAAATCAGATGTTTTTTCTGTACTCACGACATCAGACGGATTTCTTAGCATTGTCTTGGAAAGAATTCCGGTTATTTTCTCGCTGCTTGTAATAATTTCTTCTCTTGAATCACTCCAGAGTTCAGTAATTTTTTTAATAATATCCTCAAAACCTGCTCTTCCGTATTTTTCTCTGGGGGGAATATAAGTTGCGCCATAGAAGGGTTTTAAATCCGGAGTCAGAAACATATTGAGCGGCCACCCGCCCATACCTGTCATTGACTGCAGAGCCGTCATATATATTTTATCGATATCAGGTCTTTCTTCTCTGTCAACCTTTATATTAACAAAATACTCATTCATCAAAGATGCTATTTCTACATTTTCAAAAACCTCTCTTTCCATCACGTGGCACCAATAGCACGAGGAATATCCGATTGATAAAAAAATCGGTTTATTTTCAGACTTAGCTTTATTTATTGCTTCGTCACCCCATGGATACCAGTTGACGGGATTTTCCGAATGCTGAAGCAAATAGGGGCTTTTTTCATTTACAAGTTTATTCGACAAAGTTATTGTTTTTTTAATAAATTAATATATATATTATTTAATTAATACTTAATAATTATGCTAAAATTTGACTTTCAGTTTTATTAATAGATGTATATCTTAAAAGATATTAAACGATTTTTTTAAATATAAAATTTAACCATTAATGCAGAAGGTATTATTTGAGATTAATTACAGCATTCATCCGGAAAAGCGCGAAGAGTATATCGATACCATAATAAAGCTAAAATCCCTCATAAACGAAAAATTTGACATTAATTATTCTGTTTTCGAAAACACCAAGAAACAAAACAATTTTTCCGAAATTTTTATATGCAATTCGGAAGAAGAACTCGAAAAATTCGATGACACACAGGATGACAGCATCAGAGAAATTATATCGGAATTATTTGAAAAATACATAAAAGACAAAAAAGTAATTTACACGACCAAAACAGAAATTTAAAAAACAGAACAACGGGTTAATATTCAGTTACATTATTTTATTTTCGTGGAGTATACTTATAGAGCACAATGAGTTTTTTAGAAAAAATTAATTTGCTTCAAAAAAGCAAAATTGACCTGACAAATGACATTTACGTTAAATCACTAATTGTATTTATTACCATAATCATAATAAGTTTGCTTCTGCCGAACGTAAAAAATTATGAAGTAAAATACGAGATAGGAACGGTCTGGACTGATGAAGATCTGATAGCACCGTTCACATTTCCCATATATAAAGACGAGCAGGAATACGAGACAGAAAAGCAAAAAGCAATCAACAGTGTGGAGCCGGTTTTTACAGACAGAACAGTTATGTCATCGCAATATAAAGATTCTCTCAGACTTTTTTTTCAAAACATAAACAAAGTCCTTTTCAAAGCAAAGAGTCTCGATAAAGAAAATGACGAAATAATTAACTCAGCTGAGCTGGATGAACTTAAGAATAAAATTCAGATTCAATTTACGAAGGAACAGTGGGTAAACTTATTTAGGTTATACAAATCAAAGCCAATTGAAAACAACACAGAGTACCAGAATTTCATTTCTACAACCGACAGAGTAATTCAGGATTTATCGCAAAATAAAATATTAAATCTTAACAAATCAGATATTAAGACTCCCGATATTTTCATAAAAACCGAAGACCAAAAAATTTTAAAATCAGAATCGCTGACAAGAGTATATGACCGAACCGAAATAACAAATATCATCAGCGAAAGACTGAACGTGTTAATGGAAAATCCTTTTATCAGAGGTATTACTTCGGAAATTGCCAGATATTTTATCAAAGAAAACTTAATATACGATAAAAATCTTACAGAACTCGAAACAGAGAGCCGTGTAGACCAGATTCCGAAGACAATAGGGATTGTAATGGAAAACGAAAGGATAGTCAGCAAACATGATCCGATTACAAAGGAAACAAAATTAAAACTCGAATCTTTCAAAAAGGTAAGACTGACAAGAATAGGCGTTCAGGATTATTTTCTTCAGTTTCTTGGAAAATTATTGCTTGTATTGATTTTGCTGTTTGTATTCGGAATTTTCCTGAAAATTATCAGAAGAGATATTTTCTCCGATAATTCAAAGCTTCTGCTGATTTCATCAATCATAATATTGATTTCACTTTTTTCCTATATAAGTTTGCATTTAAACATTAAATATCCGGTAGAGCTTCTTATTTTCGTATCGGTAGCTTCGATTTTACTCACGATAATTTTTGATTCAAGACTTGCATTTTTTGCAATAATTATTATATGTTTTCTGGTTTCATCAGTAAGAGGGGGAGACTATACATTATTATTCATATCTTTTTGCGGTGGCACACTTGCAATTTTCAGCGTCAGGGATATAAAAAACCGCACACAAATTTTCCGTTCATTTTATTTTATTTTATTCGGATATCTGATACCCATACTGGCTTTCGGACTTGACAGAAGCGACACTACTTCGAAGATTGCAACAGAAATGATTTTTGGGGGAGTAAATGCAATAATATCACCAATTCTTGCTTATGGTCTTCTGATATTCTACGAAAGAGTTTTTAAAATAACAACCGATTTAACTTTACTTGAACTTGCGGATTTCAACCATCCGCTATTAAAAGAGTTATCGGCAAAAGCACCCGGCACCTTTCATCACAGTGTTGTCATGGGCAATCTTGCAGAAGCAGCAGCAGAGGCAGTAGGAGCAAACAGAATCCTTGCAAGGGTCGGATGTTATTATCATGATATAGGAAAAATCAACAAACCTGAATATTTTATTGAAAATCAGCTTGAAAGAATCAACAGACACGAAAATTTAACACCAAATATCAGCGTTAAGCTGATAATTTCACATGTCAAAGACGGCATTGAACTTGCCAAAAAATACAAACTACCCAAAGAAGTAATAGACTTCATACCGATGCATCACGGCACAAATCTTGTTTCATATTTCTACAACAAAGCAAAGAATCTGGTTGACGAAGATAAAGAGGACATTCATGATTACATTTACAGGTATCCCGGACCTAAGCCGAATACAAGGGAAACAGCGATAGCAATGTTAGCCGATACCATTGAAGCTTCTACAAGAACAATAGAAGACCCGACACCCGGAAAGCTTGAAGATAAAATAGACGAAATAATTAACAAAAGACTCGTTGACGGAGAACTTGACAACTGCGATTTAACTTTAAAAGACCTGACAAAAATAAAATTAGCTTTTCTTAAGATTCTTGTAGGTATCCATCACCAGAGAATCAAATATCCCGAACAATCAAACAATTAGATTTTTTACATTTGAGCAATCGAAAACAGGTAACAAGAGCAAATGAGCGAATTCGATACTTACAAAAAATTATTTTTAAATTATCTGAAGATTGAGAAATCCTTATCAGAAAATTCAGTTATATCATACGATTATGACCTGAAAAAATTTTTCGATTATCTAACGAATGTAAAATTAATTTCGTCAATCAAGGATGTAAACGAAAATTTAATTAACAAGTACATTTCATTCCTGAGAAAATCCGATTCCAGAACCGGTGAAAAGTTTTCTTCAGCATCCATAAATAGAAATATTTCAACACTAAAGTCATTTTTCAGGTTTTTAGTAAACGAAGACATGATAGAATACAATCCATTAGAGAACATCGAGTCTTCGCGAACAGCAAGGATATTACCGGAAATACTTACAAGGGAAGAAATCGAAAGAGTGTTGGAAATTCCGGATACAGGTAATATTCTGGAACTAAGAGACAAGGCAATTCTGGAAGTGATGTATGCAACCGGGGTAAGAGTATCAGAATTAATTAATATTGAATTACCGAGCATATATTACGACGAGGAATACATAAGGGTAATCGGCAAGGGTTCAAAAGAAAGAATAATTCCTATAGGTCGGAAAGCAATAGAGTCACTTACCAAATACATAACGGAAAGCAGGGAAAAATTAAAGAATAAAACTTCGGGAAACATACTTTTTTTAAATTTCCGCGGAAATAAAATGTCAAGAATGGCGATTCTCAATATCACAAAGAAATACTGCTCACTTGCCGGTATAAGAAAGAAGATACATCCGCACACAATCAGGCACTCATTTGCCACACATATGCTTGAAGGCGGAGCTGATATCAGGATTATACAGGAACTGCTTGGTCATTCCGATATTTCCACAACTCAAATATATACACACATTGACAGAGAGTATTTGATAGAAGTTCACAGGATGTACCACCCCAGAGCATAAATAAAACAATTGCACTAAAAATTTCAGATTACCGCAACCGGAGGCATTTTACTTTTAAACCGATTTTTCTTAATCATATATTCAATTCTATCGATAAATTCCTGAGTAAAACCCATTAATAAAAGTTCATTCTGCGATTTCTTTAAGTCAAATTTATTATACAGATATTTATCGGCTTCTTCGTAAGTAATTCCCATCTCTCCTTCATCAGTCTGACCTTTCCATAAGTCCGCTGTCGGCTTTTTATTCAGTATCTCCTCCGGTACTCCCAAACATCTGGACAATGCTCTTACCTGAGTTTTATACAGACCTCCTATAGGGTTCAATGCGCAGGCTGAATCACCGTAGACAGTCGTATATCCAAGATATATTTCGGTTCTGTTACCAGTCCCTATAACAAGTGCATTTTCCCTGTGTGAAATATCGTATAATGTAATCATACGGATTCTTGCCATTATATTCCCCTTCCTGATATTTGACATTTCCGAATCATTAATAACTTTAATACATGAATCGACCATAGGAGTGATTTCGACTGTTTGGTACCGCACCTGCAGTTTATCAATAACTTTAACGGCATCCGTTATACTATCCCTGCTTCCTGTTTTATAAGGCATCAGGACACATAACAGATTATCTTTTCCCAAAGCTTTAACTGTTAAAAATGCGGAAAGTGCCGAATCTATACCTCCGGACAATCCAAGGACGCCTTTTTTAATCCCTGCTTTCGATGTTTCCTCCCGCAGGAATTCGACTATCTTCGTTTCAAGAATTTTGCAATCCAATAGCATGGCAATCTATTTAAAAAATAAAAAAGCCGGTGACTACCGGCTCTTTTAAATTGCTGTAATACAATTATTTAGATACCTGATATACAATTTTTCTGATTGTATCAAATTGAAGATAAGGAAATAATTCCTGAATTTTATCAATAGCTTCACCGGCACTCATTTCTCTTCTCATATCTTTATACATTTGCCTTATTTTATAATCTCTAATTGCCTTTTCATCCAATAACTTATATTTCTTCAGAGTGTTAAATACTTCGTCGTCAATTAATTCACTTAAAGGATTATCACTTTTTGCTTTATTTTTTGCTGAAGGTTTCACTTCTTTTCCTCCTTATATATTATTTAACATTATTATTTTTCACGGTGTTTCTATACAAATATAACAAAAAAGTACATAGAAAATCAAGTTTTATTAATAAATTATATCAGTTATATTTACAGGTTTAAACGAAAAAGATACAAATTAGTTCATATTTTGAACTTATTAAGATTTGAATTTATTATAAATTGATATATTAATATATTGATATATTATTGAGATATATATTGTTTATGAAAAAATTACTTTTATCATTTTACATTCTGATTATATTAATCCTTTCATTCAGCAGCACAATACTTTCACAGGGTAAGGATACAAAATTCCTGAACTACAGCATTTATACAAATAAAGAATCCTACACACCGACAGAGACTTTAAAAACCGCAGTAGTATTGAAAATTAAACCTCAGTATCACATAAATTCATATAAAACCGATGATGAGGGATACATTAAAACCGTTGTTGAAGTAAATTCGCAGGACTGGAATTTATCAAATATTTATTATCCACCTGACACTGTCTACACTTTTAAGAGTACAGGTACGACCATCAGAACTTACATAGGTGAAATTGTAATAGGTGCAGATATTAGCCCAAAAAGAAAATTACCACCCGGGATATACAAATTACCTGTGACAATTACGTATCAGGCTTGTGATGACAAGACCTGTCTGCCGCCTGAAACTATAACACAAGAAACAGAAATCACTATTTCTGAAATAAATACAGAAAAAACAATAAACAGCCAAGTTTTCAATAAAATCGACTATTCAGGATTTTTCAAACCGGACAGTTCAGATAAGAGTAAGGAAGAAAGTTTTCAGACAAAAGATACACAATTACAATATAAGGATGAGGACAGGGTTTCAAATTTATTTGAAGAAAAGGGTTTCATAATAGCACTCATTTTTATTTTCCTCGGAGGATTAGCTTTAAACCTTACTCCATGTGTTTATCCGTTGATTCCGATTACCATCAGTTATTTCGGAGCACAAAGCAAAGGAAACAAATTTCAAAAAATTTTAATTGGCATATTCTATGCGCTAGGAATGTCAATTACGTATTCAGTTTTAGGAGTCCTGGCAGCTTTAACGGGACAGATATTCGGGGCGGCACTACAAAATCCCATAGTTATTGTAATAATTTCCTTGATATTTGTGACTCTTGCAACAAGTATGTTCGGACTGTTTGAAATAAGAATTCCTCAGAAAATAGCCCTTGCAGGAAATAAAAACAGACCGGGATACGGAGGCGCAATTTTCATGGGTCTGCTGGTAGGATTTATTGCTGCTCCCTGCATCGGTCCTTTTGTCCTGAGCTTACTGGTTTATGTCGGCAGCAAAGGAGATGCTTTTTTAGGATTCTTGTTATTTTTTGTTTTATCAATGGGTTTAGGTTTCCCTTATATTATTCTTGCATCTTCATCAACTCTTATAAGTAAACTTCCCCGTTCAGGGGAATGGATGGAAGGAATCAAAGTAATTTTTGGTTTTATCTTGATCGGATTGGCAATTTATACATTAGAGCCCTTAATTCCGAAAGAATTTTTCAAATATTTATTTCCGGGATATATAATTTTTTCCGGTGTATATTTAATTTTAATAGACAGGAAAGGTGTTTCCTCCCGCGGATTTACAAAATTCAAATACATAGCGGCAATACTTGCAATAGTCTATGGTACATACAACATTAAACCGGAACAAAAAGCAGAACTTTACATCTGGTCGGAATTAAAAACAGTACAGGAAATCCGAAACAGTATCAAATCGGAAAACAAACCGGTTATTATCGATTTTACGGCAGTCTGGTGTTCGCAATGCAAAGAATTAGAAAAATATACATATACAGACGAAAAAGTAATAGAATTATCAAAAAGTTTCAATAATATCAAAGTAGACCTGACCTCAGGAGGAGAAGAGATATGGAGAGAATTCGACATCAAAGGATTACCGACAGTAATATTTCTCAATTCCGACGGAACAGAATACAAAGAATTAAAAGTTACGGGATTCGTGGAACCGGAGGAATTTCTTAAAATTATGAATACCGCTTTAGATAAAGGAAAAACAAAATGAAAAAATTAATTTTAACTTTTTTAATATTTATTCTTCCTTCGCTTATTTATTCACAGTACCTGCTGCAGGAAGAAACAAGTAAGGATAACACAAGTCCCGTGATACATTCTCAAGTAAGCACAAGAATATTTAAGACACCGACCGAATCAAAAGCATTGAGCGATACAATGAACGGAAAAATATTTCAGAAGCCGTTATACACAGAAAAGAAGTCTTCGGGGCTTGCTCTGTTATTTTCATTAATACTTCCGGGAGCAGGGCATTATTACGCAGAAAGGATGGATATAGGAAAATATTTTTTCGCAGGTGAAGTTGCATCATGGGTCGGATTAATAACAATGAATTTGTATGGAAATTCGGTTCGTGACGATGCGAGAAGTTTTGCTTCGGTAAACGCCTCATTTAATCAGAGCGGTAAAAACGACGATTATTACACAAACATAGGGAGTTTCATGAACATATTCGAATACAACAACGAGAAATTGAGAAAAGGCGAATACTCTAAAATTTACGCAGACATAGAAAAATATTACTGGAATTGGAACAATTCACCAAACAAAGACACATACGAAAGCCAGAGAAAAAAAAGTGAAAGGATATACAACTCAAGAGTAATTTTTGCCATGGGTATGATTATCAACAGACTGGCAAGCGGATTAAGTTCGATATTAATTGTCAACAAGGAAAACAACAAGCTTGACAACCAGAGTATAAGGATTAATACAAGTTTTATCGGCAGTCCCGGCAATCCAATCGATGGAATACAGATAAGCGTAACAAAAACTTTTTAGCCGCTATAGATATTTTTGGTATTTAAAAAAGAAGATGTATAATTATAAATTGCTTATTGAATACAAAGGAACAAATTATTTCGGCTGGCAAAAGCAAAAAAACACTGATAAAACCATTCAAAATATTATTGAAAGTTCAATTATAAAAATCACAGGCAAGAAAATCAAATTAACCGGAGCAGGGAGAACGGATTCAGGAGTTCATGCTTTAAATCAGGTTGCCAACTTCAAATCCGAAAACCGACTTGAAAAAAAAAAGTTTTTATATTCTTTAAATTCGATTTTACCGGAAGATATATCAATAAAAAATTTAATGATTGCAGGAACCGATTTTCACTCGAGATATTCGGCAATCAGAAGAGAGTACATATATAAAATATCGGCTGACAAAAAAGCTGTAGAAAACCAATTCTATTACAAGCTTAATTATGATTTAGATTTCAAAAAAATTGACGAATTTATTAAAATAATAACAGGATATAAAAGTTTTCGTTCTTTATGTAAAAATAAAACCGACAAACACAATTTTATGTGTTATCTGTATTTTATTACCTATACTTTCAGGAACAGAAAAAGAGACATGATATTCAAGATATCTGCAAGCAGGTTTTTACATTCTATGGTAAGAGGAATAATAGGTTGTCTGGTAGACATCGGAAGAAACAAGCTTGATTTAAAAGATACAACCGACAAATTTTTAAAAGGAGAAAAAATCAGGACTACATATTTACCATCAAAGGCACTTTTTTTAAATAAAATATATTACAAATAATATGAGACATTCCATTTTAACAGCATATATTGTTTTAATTACGGCAGGTTTAATTTTACTGGCAAACAGCAATTTCTGTTTAGCACAAAATACAAACAAAGACGCAGAACTTGAATTAATTTATAAATCAGTTAAATTCGAATATGACACTATATCGAATGTTATGAAGAAAACCGATAATTACGAGTCGGAAAAATCGCCATATCTCGGGGGAGCTATGTCTTTAGTTATACCGGGAGCCGGACAATTTTATGCAAAGGATTACTGGAAAACCGCAATATTTCTTTTAGTCGAAGCAGGATTATGGACAACTTACGGAATATATCAAAAGAAAGGCAATGACCAAACGACATCATATCAAAATTACGCAAATTCTAACTGGAACGTCAGGCAATTTGCGGATTGGCTCAAGAGAGAAAATTTTTCGAGCAGCGGAAGCATAGAGCCAAACACTCCAAACCTCGAAATACTGAGAGCACAGATAAATGTCTGCCTTACGGATCCCGCAAATAATTTTACTCATACTCTTCCCGAATACGGTGCGCAGCAATATTATGAAGTTATCGGAAAATACCAAACGTTCATTGCAGGCTGGTCAACCGCCGATTTAAATTATGTTACAAGGAACACATACGGAACATACAGACTTTCTCAGGTTGATTATTATATGAACGAGAGGCAACTTGCAAACGATTATTATAAAAACGGTGATAAAGCATTATATGTGGTAATATTAAATCACTTATTAAGTGCTGCCGAAGCAGCATGGAGCATCACCCGGCATAACAAAGAAATATCATTCAAAACGAACTTTGAAGTAAAAAATCTTTATTCGGTAAAACACAACCGGTATTCGCTTACACCGTTTGTAAATTTATCGGTAAATTTTTAAAAACAATTTATTAAATACTTGTCACTGTATTAAGACTTGAATAATTTCTTTAGACAGTATATTTTAGGAAAAAATGCGGGAATAGCTCAGTTGGTAGAGCGCAACCTTGCCAAGGTTGATGTCGCGGGTTCGAATCCCGTTTCCCGCTCAATTCATTTAAGAAAAGAAGATTACCGAAGTTTATTAAGGCGTCGTACCCAAGTGGCTTAAGGGAGCAGTCTGCAAAACTGTTATGCATCGGTTCGAATCCGATCGACGCCTCAAGTTTAATTCAAATAATCACCGTAAAACTGTTCGCCACAGCGAATTCCAATCTAACAGACACCTTAAGTATAGCAAAGAGCAGCCGGAATAATAATCCTGACTGCTCTTTTTATAAATACTAAATTATCTTGTTAATTAAATCTACCACTCTGCAGCTATAACCCCATTCATTATCATACCATCCGATTATCTTAGCCAGATTTCCGTTACACATAGTAGAAAGCGAATCGAAAATACAGCTATGCGGATTACCAATTATATCGGTTGATACCAACGGTTCTTCACTATATTCAAGAATATTTTTAAGGGTTGTTTCAGATGCTTTTTTTACCGCCGTATTTATTTCATCTTTAGTTGTATCTTTTTTCAAAATACACACAAAATCGGTTATAGAAGCATCCGGGGTAGGAACACGCAGTGAAAATCCGTCGAGCAGACCTTTTAAGTGCGGTATTACTTTTCCGACTGCTTTAGCGGCTCCTGTGGTTGTCGGAACAATATTTATTGCCCCTGCTCTTGCTCTCCTCAAATCCTTGTGCGGCTGGTCAAGCAGAGCCTGATCATTTGTGTATGAGTGTATCGTTGTCATATAACCTTTTAAAATTCCAAAATTATCATCTATAACTTTTACCATCGGAGCCAGACAATTTGTTGTACAGGAAGCATTGGAAATAATTTTATGTTCCGGTTTCAAGTCTGAATCATTTACACCTACGACAACGATTGCATCGATATCGTCTTTTGGCGGGGCGGTTAATATAACCTTTTTAGCACCTGCGCTCAGGTGATAAGAAAGTTTTTCTTTGTTAGTAAATTTTCCCGTAGATTCAATCACAACATCAACACCCAAATTTCCCCAGCCGAGTTTCGTCGGATCTTTTTCCGCCATTATTTTTATTACTTTACCATTAACCGTAATTGAATTTTCTCCGGCTTTAACTTCACCGGGAAATTTTCCGTGAACAGAATCATATTTAAGAAGATGTGCCAGAGTATTTGCATCGGTCAAATCATTAATTGCTATAATGTCATAACCGCCGATAATTTCCATTCTTTTCAGCACCAGTCTTCCGATTCTGCCAAATCCGTTAATACCAATTTTAACAGCCATTTTTCTTCTCCTTATATATTTTTTTTCCCAAAATCCGGGAATTTAAAATTTGTTAATTTTTGATAAAAATAATCAATTTTTGAACGAATTTCAACATATTTTGTTCAATTTTAACTAAAAATTAACAATTTTTTAAAATTTTCTTAAACTTGTTTTTTTTTATTTAAATGATTATCTTTGTTATTATTATTTTAATAATTTCGTACAATATGGCAACTACTTCCGATTTAAAAGTTGGTATAGCTATAAGATTTAACAATGAATTACATTCGGTTATATCGGTTGAGCATCGTACACCGGGCAATCTGAGAGCATTTTATCAGGTAAAGATGAAAAATCTGAAAAACGGAAAGACAATAGAAAACCGTTTCCGTTCCGGTGAGGAAATAATAATTGAGAGACTGGAACAGAAAAATTATCAATTTCTTTATAAAGACCAGTCGAACTTTTATTTTATGGAAAACGAAACATTCGACCAGATACACTTACCGGACGAAGTTATAGGTGACCAAGGAAAATACATGAAAGAAGGTCAGATTGTACAAATTTTATTTAATATGGGAAAACCCGTATTTTTTGAATTACCCCCCCATGTTATACTCAAGGTAACTTCTGCACCTCCAGGAATAAAAGGTAACACAGCCACTGGTGCCACAAAGCCCGTCACAGTTGAAACAGGTACTATCGTAAACGCTCCCCTTTTTATAAATGAAGGAGACGTAATAAAAGTCGATACTCGTACCGGTGAATACATCGAAAGGATGAAAACATAGGTATTTTAATAAATAAATAAAATAAAAATTATGGATTTAAATTATTTAAAGAAATTAATAAAAATGCTTGATTCAAGCAATTTATCGGAAATTGAAATAGAGGAGGAAGGTACAAAAATCCGTCTTTCCAAACCGAAGCAAAAAATAGCAACTCAATTACCAACTCAAATAATCACACCGTACCCGTCCATAACAAATATAAATCCCCAGCCGGCTGAGATAAAAGAAAAGCCTGAACCTACGACATCAACAGAAGAATTTAATATGTCAAAAATATTTGAAGTAAAGGCACCGATGGTAGGAACATTTTACAGATCGCCATCCCCGGAAGCAAAACCATACGTAGACGTCGGTTCAACGGTGAAGGAGGGCACTTTATTATGTATTATCGAAGCAATGAAGTTAATGAATGAAATCGAGTCAGAGGTCGGAGGAAAAATCGTTAAAATACTGGTTGAAAACGGACAGCCAGTTGAATACAATCAGGTACTTTTTTACATAGAAAAACCGTAAATACACAAATATGTTTAATAAAATACTAATTGCCAACCGAGGCGAAATAGCCCTACGTATAATCAGAACCTGCATGGAAATGGGAATAAAGACTGTAGCAGTATATTCCACAGCAGATAAAAATGCATTACACGTAAGATTTGCAGACGAAGCAGTTTGTATAGGTCCGCCGGAACCTGAGGAGAGCTATTTAAACATACCAAGAATAATAGCGACAGCGGAAATTACAAATGCCGAAGCCATTCATCCGGGAGACGGATATCTTGCCGAAAACGCAGAATTTGCAGAGATATGTTTTGATTCAAAATTAGTTTTCATTGGACCGGATCCCACTATGATAAAGTCTACGGAAAACAAATTTCTTTTCAAACAACACATAAAAAACATCGGTTTGCCCGTTATTCCTGGAAGCGAAGATTACATAAAAAATCATAAAGATGCCGAACAAATTATTGAGCAATTCGGATTTCCTGTTGTATTGAAATCAGCATACGGCAGAGAAGGGATGGGGATTTCTATAATACATAGAATTGAAGACCTCGAAAAAGCAATGCAGAATCTAAGAGAAAAATCCCAAAAAATATTCGGCAATAATCAAATATATATTGAAAAATTCATTAAAGGTGCCCGACACATAGGAATTCAGATACTCGGTGATAAGTCAGGGAATATAGTACATCTCGGAGAAAGGGACTGCACTATACAAAGGAATAATAAGAAACTGCTGGAAGAATGTCCTTCACCGTTTCTCGATATTACTTTAAGAGAACAAATGGGAAACGACGCAATTATGCTTGCAAAATCAATAAAATACACGGGTGCAGGAACAGTCGAATTTCTGATTGACCCTGATAAAAACTTTTATGTCACTGAAATGAACACACGGCTTCAGGCAGAACATCCGATTACTGAGGAAGTTTTTCACATAGATATAGTAAAAGAACAAATCCGGATTGCAAACGGCAACAGACTTCTAAAGAAAAAAACAATTCCTACCGGACACTCAATTGAGTGTCGTATATTTGCCGAAAGTCCGGATAAAGACAAACTTCCCACCGGGACAATAACGACATATCATCCGCCGGGAGGAAACGGTATCAGAATTGACTCCAGTTGTTACAGCGGTTTCGTTATTAATCCTCTGAACGAGCCTCTAATCGCAAAAATAATAGTTATAGCCGGTGACAGGGAAAGTGCAATAAAAAGAATGCTAAGGTCATTAGACGAATTCATAGTTGAAGGAGTAAATACCAACAAATCCATTTTTAAAAAAATACTCACTGACCCGAAATTCAAATCATATAATTACGATACAGAATACTTTGAAACTCAATAGAAAATTGTTTGTTCTACTTCTTAAAATATAATTTATGAAAAACAATTACGCATTAATACTGGGTGCTTCCAGCGGATTCGGAAAAGCAATATCCCTTGCTCTAAGCAGAGACGGAATAAACATATTAGGCATTCATTTAGACAGAGCAATTACAATGCCGGAAGTAAAATGTACAATCAAGGAGATAAAATCAAACGGAGTAGAAGCACATTTTTTCAATATTAATGCCGCTGATCCGATTAAAAGAAAAGAAACATTAAACTCGATAGAAAATATTTTTAAAACAAAAATTAACCCGAGAATAAAAGTTTTAGTTCATTCGTTAGCATTCGGAACTTTAAGAAATTTCATCGAAGAGGAAGTTTCAAAAGCAATCAATCAGAAGCAGCTTGAAATGACAATTGACGTCATGGCAAACAGTTTAGTTTACTGGACTCAGGACATAGTACACAGAAAATTAATGAAATCAGGCGGTAAGATATATGCCATGACATCTTCCGGAAGCGGACGCGTTATTAATTATTACGGTGCTGTTTCCGCCGCTAAAGCATGTCTGGAATCTCACATCAGGCAGCTTGCTTTTGAACTTGCCGGTAAAGGAATAACAGTGAATGCGATACTTGCAGGAGTAACGGAAACACCCGCTTTAAAAAAGATTCCAAACAGTGAAATTATAATGCAAAATGCACTTCGCAGAAATCCACAAAAAAGATTAACGCGACCGGAGGATATTGCGGATTTTATATTAGAGATATACAAGAGTGAAACTTCCTGGATGACCGGAAGTATAATACACCTTGACGGCGGCGAGAGTATAACTGAACTATAAAAATTTTTAAAGAAAAATCAAATATTATGCCAACTTACGAATACAAATGCGAAAATTGCGGAAACCAATTCGAGATATATCAATCAATAAAGGACAATCCCTTGAAGCACTGTAAGGAATGCGGAAAAGATACATTGAAAAGAATAATCAGCAGTTCGGTAGGACTGATATTCAAAGGTACGGGATTTTACTTAACAGATTATAAAAGAAAATCATCATCCGAAATTACAAAAAAACAGGAAACAAAAACAGAGTCAAAAAGCAGCGGTGTTTCTAAAGAAAAGAAAGACTCATCTTTTAAAACAAAATAACAAATTGAAAGTTATTTCTTCTTTTGTTGCTTGCTGAGTTCATTTCTCATCTGTACAAGATATCTATCCAGGCTGAAATTTTCACCTAAATACAACTTCTTAACCATTTCATTATTTGCCAATTCCATTGCGGTACCGGAACTGAATATTTTTCCGTCAATTAAAATATAGGCTCTATCGACAATGGTCAGAGTTTCATGAACATTATGGTCTGTAATCAATACACCTATCCCCTTGTTTTTAAGATTGGCAACCATCCTCATTATATCTTCGGAAGCAATCGGGTCAATACCGGCAAATGGTTCATCGAGTAAAATGAATTTCGGGATTGATGCCAATGCTCTCGCAATTTCCGTCCGTCTCCGTTCGCCGCCTGACAAAATATATCCCTTCGAATCGCTGATTTGCGATATATTAAAATCTTTCATAAGCTTTTCGCATCTGTCCTCTCTTTCTTCTTTATCCATATCCATAAACTGCAGGACAGACAATATATTTTCCCTGACTGTTAATTTTCTGAAAATTGAAGCTTCCTGAGGCAAATAACCAATACCGGCTTTAGCTCTTTTATACATCGGAAACTTTGAAATATTGTCTCCGTCGAGTTCAATTTCCCCTTCATTAGGTTTTATCATACCGCAAATCATATAAAAGGTAGTAGTTTTTCCTGCTCCATTAGGTCCCAGCAATCCGACTATTTCCCCCTGTTTTATAGAAAGAGATACATTATTTACTACAACGCGTTTTTTATATTCTTTTGTAAGATTGTATGCTTTTAATTCGCTCATATTATTATCATTTGACAGAATTATATTCCCGATACATTTATTCCAGTATTCTCACCATTTCCTCCACGGCTTTATGCAAGCCTACAAAAACAGCTCTTGATATTATCGCATGCCCTATACTAACTTCTTCGATTTCAGGTATGTTAAATAACGGGAAAACATTATTATAATTTAATCCGTGACCCGCTACAACGACAAGTCCCAATTCCGACGCCATTCTCGCTATTGTTCCGATTTTTGATAGTTCATCTATTTGTTCTTTACGAGTCAAAGAGTTAGCAAACTTCCCTGTATGAATTTCGATAATATCTGCTCCGATTTCTACGGCATCGTCAATTGTTGAGGGTTCGGGGTCAATAAAGACACTCACAAGAATATCTTTCTGCTGTATTTCTTTTATATAATCTTTCAGTCTGCTTTTATCGGCAGAGATATTTAATCCCCCTTCAGTTGTCAACTCCTGTCTTTTTTCCGGTACAAGCGTAACAAGATCCGGAATTATCTCAAGAGCAATTTTCAGCATTTCTTCCGTAGCAGCCATTTCCAAATCCAGTTTCGTTTTGACGACCTCTCTTAATAATCTGACATCCCTGTCGTTTATATGTCTTCTATCTTCTCTCAGATGACACACAATTCCTTCGGCACCGGCTAATTCACATATTCCAGCCGCAATAACCGGATCCGGTTCAATTTCTCCCCTTGCTTCCCTGATAGTAGCTATATGGTCAACATTTACTGCTAATTTCATAAATCTTAGAATAATATTTTATAGAAATTGTTTTGATATCTTAATAATGATATAATATCGATGGAAAATACAACAAGCCAGTGTAAAATCCAGCAATAAATAAACGAATTACTTCTCCACGCCTGAATTCCCAGAATAATTCCTGCAAATATCGAGGCAAAGAGTTCAAGTTCGGGTTTACCTCTGTGTAAAATAAAAAATGGCAGCATCTGGATAAATATTGCATAATAACCGAATTTTTCTTTCAAGCCGAACAACATATAACCTCTCCAGATAAACTCCCAGCCGAGCATATAAATTAAAACACAAAATTCAAAAATTATAAACATCCGGACACTGTTTCTTAATTCCTGTCCTCCCTGCGGATAGGTTTTTGCAAATTGTTCCGAAGCAGACACAATCCACACAACAATCAGCATAACGATAAAAAAAACAGCCAATGTAATTAATCCGAATTTTACATCACCAAACCGAAAACCGAAATCTTTGAGATTTTTTTTGAAAACAAATTTGATTGACAGAACCGGAATCAGAAACATTAAAAGTCCGTCTGCCAAAAACCAGTAAAGATATGCATTTAAAAAACTTTTACCGAGATGTCTTAAATAAAATGAAGGATTTGTATATGATACTGACAGGAAAATAACAACAGAAACGGAAATAAATATATAAACTGTTTTGAAGTCTAAGGACTTAATTTCAACAAATAATGATTTTATTTCCTTAGAAAGATATTTTATCAATTTAATTTCTTTTTTATTATGTATTGAAATTTTTCAGGTTCTACTTTTATCATTTTAAAATTTTCGGGAATTTCAATATCCGGTATTACATAACCTGTTGTATCATTTTCAATGACGGTATAGTCGATACCTGCTTTCAGGTTTGACAAATCAAATTTTGCTATTTTTTCCACACCGCTTCTCACAAGGATTTTTGCCCTCGGAGGAATCAATATTACCTCTTTATCCTGTGGTATGTTAAATACTTTTATTTCTATATCGTCATATTCTTTCTCTGCAAAAAGTTCGATTTCATATTCAATTTTAACTACCGGCGGAATGATTTTTATTTTTCCGTTTGTAACATCTATTAATGATACTTCTTTTTTAAATTGTGAATTAACATTACTGATTACGATACTTTCGGTAGGAACAGAATTTATCTGGCTGATAACAGAAGATGCACCGGTAATTTTGATGCTGTCGGGAGTAATTTTCGGACTGCCGATTATTTCATATCCCTCTTTTAATCTTACGTCCAAATTGTTTTTTACCTTTACATATTTTTCATTCAAGTTATCGAATGATATCATAATTGTATCAGGGTCTGTATTTACAACAGTCACATTTCCGGGAATATTTACTCTTTCATTAATCAATTGAAGCGAATTTAATTTTATATCTCTTTTAATATTTGTCAAATCAAGGTTATAGCTCAAATTCTTTGACATCCACAATCCAAGCAAATCCCATCCTTTACCCTTGAATGTAACGCCAATTTTTGAAGGCATTTCACCCGACAGTGCCTGTTTTTCCCCAAGTTTAATATTTAAGGGTAATGACATTGTAACCGTAAAATTAAGATTTAAGTTGATATACAACCAGATGAGAACCGCAAACCCCAGTGAAATTCCAAAGATTAATATTTTATATTTCTTTTTCAAATTATTCTACATTTTTCTGATTAAGATTTCCCAGTTATCGTTTCTTAATTCTCCTCTTATCGTACTATGTTCAAGTTTATAGATACCTGTTTGTGATTCTCTTTCGATAAACACGCATATAGCCGAGCCCTGTCCCGGTACAGCGTCATAAGTCCAAACTTCATAACTTCTCTTATCCGATTCAAAAGGATATCGTTGCAGTTCATCAGGTTTACCGTATAAGATAAAAATTCTTCCCCTATCAGTCTTCCATCCTTCTTTAAATGATTCCTTATACATTTCGTTTGCTTCTTTTATCCGTTTGAAATAATCAATTTTATATTCGTTTGCGAGCGTCATCGGCTGATTATCTCTGATTTTCCAGAAATTATACATAAATCTTCTTTTTCCGTCCAAAGCTTTCAAGTCTTCGTATGCTTCTGTTTCATTCTTATTTCTAATATAAATAGTTTTATCGAACTCATCGTCAAGGTTGTCTTCCGTCATAACCGCATATTCACTCCTCAAAAAATTCTGTTCGTCGCTTTGAGGTGTTACAATTTCTTCGCCCGGATTAAAAACAAAAAATCTTTTTTCCGTTTTTAAATCTGTTGGATTATTATTCTCGTCTAAAAGCTGTATGTTAAGTATATAGGAACCGCTTTGCATAGAATCTGTCTTTACACTCCCTATTACCGCCTGTATTTCCTGTATAGGTTCGATTTTCTTTTCTTTAGAACATACGATTTTCCCTGAAAGATCTTTTACCGTAACTAATTCCGAAATTTCTTTTTTGCCGAGTTTATCGAGTCCGTATATCTCATAATAATAATTCAGTGTGCTCAAGCCGATTCCAAATAAAGAATTAGGATTCGGTATTATCTCCAATCCGTTTTTATAGAAAATATTATTTTTATCACCTGACTTAGTAATTGATGAAGCCAGCTGGAGCATACTTAAACGAGGTTCGTTCAAATCATAGGTATGTATATCTATTTCGAAATTAATTTGAGCTTTCTTTGAAGTATCGTTATAATCTTTACCAAGAAGCGAGATGATATAGTCTCCCTTTGCTAAATCAAAATCAAGTTGGCTGATTAATCTTTTATTCATATTTGCGGGAGTTGTATCTGCAAGAATGCAAGGCAAGCCGTATATATCATCAAACATTATTTTATCGTTAATTTTATCTTTTATCATTACCTCAATATTGGCAAAAGCTTCAAATTTTTGATTTGAATAAATAAATCTCAGATTACTGTGATTGAAAGAGAAGAAGATTTTGAGTCTTGTTTTATCGTCATCAAGTCTGTATGTTGCCAGATCCGCATCGAAATAGAATTTTCCCTGTGAAAAAATAACGCCGTTCAATAAAAAAATCATAACGGCTACGCTTAATAAAAATATTCTTCTTTTCATATACCTTACTATAGAATTATTAAAGAAAATAAATTATTATTAACGAAAAAAGGTAACCATAAAAATTACTCCTTATGGTTACCTTTAAAATTAATGATTACCACTTATCAGAATCCTAAGTTAATAGTGAAGAACTGATTAGTATTGTCAAATCCTTTTTCATTCATAACTCTGTAAGCATAGTCGAGACCAATCATTACTCCGCCGACAGGATATCTCAATCCAACGCCGAAAGTCGGTCCGAAGAGTCTTTCATCCGTTTCTTTTTGCGGCAATAAATTAAAAGCACCTCTTACATAGAGTATATTTTTATAGGAATATTCAAGACCAAACCTGTATTCATCACTGGAAAAACTTGAATTCTGGAATGCCGCTGACAACACGACATTCATATCTTTCATATATCTTGCAAAAGAATATGAAAATCCGAGTTCCAGATTTGTCGGAAGGTCAAAGTCCTGAAGAATGACTCTTTGAGTGGTTTTCTGACCATTTTGAAGTTGTACTTCCCTGTCGAGACCGGGTCCGTTAAACCTCATAGATGGTCCTAGATTTTTAATAGCGATGCCGAATGTGAATCCGCTTTCACCGCCAACATATTGTATACCGAAATCAAAAGCAAAGCCGGTTGCACTTACTTCTGCAACATTTTCATTTATAATCTTTACGTTTGTTCCGAATTTAATTCTGTCTGTCATTTGTCTGGCAAAGCTCAAATTTGCCGTAATATAAGTAGGCTTAAAAACAGTACCGGTTCCTTCCGGCTGCAGTTCAGTTGTCTGGTATATTTCTCCGATGTTCAGAGATTTTATACCGCCGCCAATGACACCAATATTTCCGATTTTGGCAGCTGCGCAGAAGTATTCCATTTTCATATCGGCGAAGTAATTCATATGAGAAAACAGAACTTCGGCATTTGTAGAGTTCAACTGTGCCAATCCAGCCGGATTCCAGAACATTGCATCAAGTCCGGATGTATAAGCAAGATTCGAGCCGGCTAATGATGTCCCTATCGAACCGACGGGTATTAAAAGTTCCGGTGCGGCATTGGTTCCTAGCTTATTCCTGGGTCCTGCAAAGCCAATACTTACTGACAGAAAGATTATTAATATGGCTAAGAATGTTTTTTTAAAGTTCAAATTCATTTGTTTTTTTCTCCTTATTATTTATTAAACTCATTTTGCTTAAGCATTTTGAGTATTAATTTATAAGAGTTTAAAAATTAAGTCTTTCTTGAGATGTAAATATTACAATCTTTATCACTTTTTGACCAATGCCGGGTGCATCTATCAACGCAACGTAAACACCTGAGGCAACGGGAGTCCTATCCTGATTCTGCAGGTTCCATTCCGCCGTACTGCTGAATGTCGGGTCTCCCGTCCCCTGTTTATCGATTGTCTTTATCAAATCACCGTTTAATGTATAGATTTTAATCTTGCAAGTAAGCGGTAGATTTGTAAATGTGACAAATTTGTCGATAGAAGACCTGTCGAGTGTACTGAACCCGTAATAAGGATTCGGTACTACTTTAATCCTGTCCATAGCATTTAAAGTCTTTGCCAGTCCCGGATCTCCGAATATCGGTGCTACGGTTGTAAAGTCATAGAATAAAGGCACCGTTCCGTTGTAATAGGGTCTGAACACATTGTACGGGTAGAAGTACAATTCTTCACCCGGATTCCCTGCTCCGCCCGCACTTACAAGTCTCGGCGACCAGGCATACATTATGTCAAATTGTGACTGCAGAATCACCAAATTTCTGTTCTTATAAGGAGTAGTTATATTTGTATCGTAATTTGAATAAAATACGTACAGCAATAACTTGTTTCCCAGTGAATCAGTGCTTGGGTTCCATTGTCCGGTAAATTGTCCGCTCCGGTCTGCCGATTCCACAAATGCACAGTTTACCTGCCTTCTAACTACCGTGAGGTCAGGTGTTACACTGTCGGCAAAAACCTTAAACGGAACCATTACTGCTTTTTGATATATATAGAAGTTATCTGTTGCCAATGATGTGTCTCTGTAGTAATAAGCATATTGTCCATTATTAGGATCTGTCCATTGTATAGTAACTTTTCTAAGCTTATCAGCTGTTAATCCGGAAGCAAAACCGGTAAAAGTAGTTCTTGTCGGGAATGATGCTGCCATTGACCTGGATTGCCATGGCTGTGCAGCATTTCTAACCCAGTAACTACCGGTTATAAATCTATTGTTCGGATTCGAAAAACCATATCCGTAACTTCTTGTCTGAATACTATCTGTCGGAAGAGTCGGGTCTTTTATCAGACCGACATTTCCCAAATAGTTTATATTTGTCCCCGAACCTGTAACAGTATATCTGACTTTTTGAACGTTGAAATAAACACCGTTTGTTGTTTTAGACGAATCATCAGCAGATGTTTTTTCATTCGGATACTGATTCTTATACAGTGTATCCCATACAGTTTGATTTTGTCTCAGTCTCAAAATATTATAAGTGGTATCGGGGTTGAATATCACTCTGTATGTTGCATTTTGCAATAAGTTCATATTTCTGATTGTCGGGCAGACTCCGAGGTCTTTGAAGTTCGTGTTTAATGTATCATTATTCTTCAAAGTAAATACCGTACCTGCCGGAGGAGCAAGGGGACGTATTTTTATTAATTGTGTTCCAACCGAATTCCTAATAACTTTAAATCCTCTTCTTATATTAGGTGATGTACTCACCGCATACGCGACCACTGCAAACTGGTATTCCTGTCCGTAAACGAAACTCGATTGTCCTCCGTAATTCTCGGAAAAGCCTGTCTGTGTTAAAGTAATACTTCTCGTTATACCTGTATTCGGGAATCCGGCAGGGACATTCATCAGATACGGAGGAACAATCGGGAACGGAGAAAATTGTTCGTTGTTATTTACTACTATTCCCGTAGAAAATGTATCTATAATAATACCGATGTTATCTTTCTTATCATATGCGGCAATAAGTTTCAAAGCATTCGGATCCATTGTTGTCGGTTTTGTGAAATCCGGAATTTGATTTGTGAATTTATTTATCTCATATACTTCATAACCCTGAAAATAGTATATATTTGAATCGACAGGGAGATAAAATATAGAATCCCAGTAACGGTAACTTTCTGATATGTCACCCCAGCTTAAGGTAATCTTACATAATCCGCTTAATCCGGGATCGAATGAAGTACTAACCACAGGAGCGGGAGGAGGAGGAGTGACGTTGAAATCTCTGTCATAAATTATTTGAGCAGTTTTAGAAAGTCCTTTTACTCTTGTGGCTGAATTCAAGTTTGAAGATCCTCTTGCCACGAACTGAGCCAGAACTATATTTTGAGTATCTCCCGGCGGCCATGACCAGTCGCTTCTTCCGGAATTAAATATGAATCTTCTATCTCCTGTCGGATTAACAGTCAGCGGAGTTGGTGCGGGAGGAGAAGTTGTATCACCGTTACAATTCTGGAACGAACCCTTAGCTTCCGTCCAGCCGGTATTCGTTTCCGGATCACCCGGGTAGACAAACAAAGTTCGTTTAAAAGGAGTTTGTGTCGGGTCCATAAACGGTGTTCTGTCTTTTTTCAAACCTCTTAACATATTATACGCATTAACAGGTTCACCGTTCGGGTCTGATTCGCAAGGGGGAGGATTTGAACCGGTGTTTGTAAAGAATACAAATGAGGTTAAACCCAAAGTGTCGTTCAATGCAGGATTTGTAGGATGTTTTATTATCGGACTTTTAAAATAATCCATACCCGAAGCAGGGGGAGCAATTCCGTATTTCTGGTCATCGTTATCGCCGTTATAGCAGAATCCCATATTTTGTGTTGTATCACAACCGATATAATCGTCATCTGCCTGTCCTAAATCCGGGTCAACGACAACTCCCATATGTACAGAGTCCCATGTATCCAATCCTTTATTTATAATTACGAAATTAACAAATTGCATATCTTCCAGACCCGGGGTAGTATAAGCCCAGGAAGTCAGCTGCAATTCAGCCATCAATAACGGAGTTGTAACGCCGCCGCCGAATCCTTCTCCGGCTGTTCTGAGTGAAGCATCAGCATCTACCAGACAAACAAAAATAGTTTGGCCGGCGTTTTTTCTTCCGGGAATGTCGACATCCTGAGTATACTGACCATCTCCGTCAACATCGACCCAGGGAGCTCCGTAAGGAACCATTTTATACCAATTAGCATAATCCGGGTTAGTTGAACTGTTATCTCCTAACCTGACTGTATACATTTTAAAGTCCGGATTATCAGTCCATGTATGATTTATAATAGTTCCCGGTCTCCATTCGCCTTCGTATGATGCCATTACCTGTCCCATCTGACCGTTTATATAAACGGCAAGACACAATCCTGCCGTAAAAATGGCATGTTTATTAGAGCCTTTGGGCCATTCAAAGCCCGGTGTATTTGTTGTTCTTGTATCCTGATCAAAAATTCCCTTATTTTCAAAAAACGCCGCAATGTTGTTTGCATTAAGAGAAATTCTCTGGATTACCAAAGCATCAGGACTCATAACCTGATATGGTGTTTTACCAACTGTAACTCTCGGTTTAGCATAACCCATTGAGGCAATTATAATCAGTATTACAAGAATTGTTAATATTTTAAATTTTCTCATCTTTTATTAATTAATTTTCAATTTTTAATTTTTTTAATTAAAATGAAACATTAACGCCGAACCTGACCTGTCTCGGTGGTCCCCAGTTGCCGAAATATTTTATCCTTTCTGGCCAGAGTGCTCTGAAGACCGGATCAGTTACAAATTTCGAAGCACCTGTCGGGGTAGTTGTGTAACCGTTATCGTCAGGTTTTCCTGTTCCTTCAAAAATGTCATTAACAATTTCTGTGTTTAATGCGTTAATTACATAAAAATAAAAATTCCAGTTAGTTTTCCATATTCTTACGGTTTTATCGAGTCTTAAATCAAGTCTGAAATTCCATTTTGTATATACTTCATTCTTGGAGGAATAAATAATATCACCTCCATATCCATTCCATGTATATGACGCATCTCTTGCGGTATAAGGTCTTCCGCTGTTAAACGAGAATAATACATTTAATCCGAGATTCTTCAGCACATCACCAAGAACTCCCTGCGGTACATCGTCATCTCCGAATCTGTAATCAAGATTAATATTACCGGTATGTCTCTGGTCATAATCCAGAGGATAGACAAAATACGGAAGTTCCTGTGTAGCATCATTTGCAAGTGAATTTTTGGAATACGGATCAGAACCCGTACCGGTCGCATAAGACAAAGTATATGCGGCATCAATCGAGATTCTGTTCCATCTTCTCATACTGAAATAGAAATCAAGACCTTTTGATATTGCATAGTCAAGATTCTGATATGCTGCAAAACCCACAGGTACTTTTCCGTCAGGTGTAGCTTTAATTCTTCCTGCTCCTATTAAGTCAACCGATTCTTTGTAAAACGCAGTTATTCCGAGGTTGATATAATCTCCAACCTGCTGTTTAAATCCGATTTCATACTGTGTGAGTTTAGTCGGTTTAAGTGAAGAATTTTCAATCACATCCTGGAGAGATGTTGATAAAAACTCTCTCAAAGTGGCTTTGTTAACATATAAGAGATTTAACTGCGGCATCTGTACCATTTTTCCGTACTGAGCAATAAAAATAATTTTATCGGTAATCGGGAATGAAAAACCGAGTCTGGGACTTACAGTAACATCCACTTTACTCTTTACGAAATCATCCGGGGATGCAACCACTCCGTCCGGTCCGGTAATATCATGCATAAGGTCTTTGAATACATCGTCATTCACATCGAGAAAGTCTACTCTTAAGCCGCCGTTAAAATTAAAGTCTGAGAAACTTACTTTATCTCTGATATAGAAACCGCCGGTTATCGGGTGTTTGGGTGCAGTACCTGCATCAATATTACTCTGGTCAGCTACCAAATCCCCTGTTAAAGGATCATATATTGTAAATCCGTATGTTTTCAATCTTGCAAGATTTGTACCGTAATATCTGTTATATGTACTTGAAATAGTTAAGTCCGCAATGGAAGCAGGATATACGGATATTTTTTTCAGTGTATGATATTTTAATTCGCCGCCGAATTTTATTTCGTGGTCTCCGAATTTTTTACTAAGCAAAGCCCAGGTAGCATCTAATTTTCCTCCGAGGTAACTAATGTCATATTTTTGATAATAATCAATTACTTTATCTCTGGGGTAAAATAAATACGAAGTTTTTGGGTCATAAGGCAAAGTTAATCCAGGACCTCTTCCATATGCCGCCAATTTCGGATTTGCTGCAGTATCTCCGTATAAATATAATTTATCTTCAAATACAGGGTCAAATTGCTCGGTTATAGTTTTGAAATAATTACCCTGCAGTTCGAAGAAAAATTTACTTGACGGATTTACTGAAACCCTTGCAAAATACTGTTGATCATTAGCTTTGGTGACCGGATTTCTGTAAGAGTTCATTAATACATTCCCACCGTAAAGTATTCTGCCTTTTGTATATGTATATGTTCCTCCTAATCTTAAATTAACCGGGACTTTACTGTTTTGAATTTCTGTTAAATTTATATTTAATCTTGCATTTATTGAATAACGCCCTGATTCATTATCTTTAACTTTTCCTTCTGAAAATCCCAGAGAATCAACAGATTTTGGAAGGTTATTGGCAATTACTCCGCTGTTATAAACACTTAACAGATTCTTAGTATATTTATCAATAATCCATGAACCGACAGTCATCCTTTCGAAAGTCCTTTCAAAACTTCCGAAGAAATTAAATACTCTGGCTAATTCTTTTGTAGGAATTACCGGACCACCAATCGTCATATTATATAAATTATAGCCCTGAGATTTCTTTCCCATAAATTCGTCTGTTATTACTTCAAGCGAACCGGTATATCTGTCAGTTCCGCTTCTTGTAGATACGTTAATAACACCGCTGAGAACATTACCGTATTCCGCTCCAAAACCTCCCGTTAATACTGTGATTTCGGACAGAAGGTTATTCGGAATACTGGCTCTTGAAGTACCGTCGATAGGATTTGTAGTTTCGACACCATCCACGATTATAATATTTTCATTGGTTCGTCCGCCTCTAATATTCAGATTACCGCCTCTTTCATCCTGCACGACGCCAGCAGTCTTCGCCACAATATTCGTAATTCCTCGAATTCCTGTATTCGTAATACTCTGACTTTCTATAATTCTTCCGCTTTGCTCTACGTCTATTCCTTTTCTTTCTGCTTCGATAACGATTACGTCAGTCTTAATTTCTCCGGTTACCGATAACTCAAATTTTACTTTCGTTCTCATATCTACCGATACTTTTACGCCTGTAATCATTTTCTTATCATAACCGATATACGTCACTTCAAGGTCATAAGTACCTACATCTACGTTTAAAATTACGAACTCTCCACCGGCATCGGATATTGCACCCATATTAGAGCCTACAATTTTTATTGTAGCGCCTTCAAGAGGAACACCGTTGGTTATGTCTACAACATCTCCTCCGATACTTCCGGTAGACTGCGACATAGCATCAATCGAAAAGAAACACAGTAAAGCAAATATCAAAAGGGAAATAATCTTTGTAAATATATTATCCCTCATATTTTTTCCTCCGATTTTTTGAATTTTAAAAAAACAACCTTAAAATCAGTATCTGTGATTAATTTTTTATCTCTTACCGATATTAAGGTTGTGTTGAACATTTTTTTTAAGTTTTCACATTTACAAATGCAGTCAGGAGAAACCTCCCGACTGCATCATAAAATAAAAAATATTATTTGACAAGCATCATTTTCTTGGTTTCTACATATCCGTTTGCACGCATTGTGTAGAAATACATTCCGCTTGCGAGTCCTCTGCCGTCAAACATTACTTCGTATGCACCGGGTCTCATATCCATATTAACAAGAGTCGTTACTTCTCTTCCGACTGCATCATAAACTTTCAGACTTACGAATCCTGCTTTTGCAATATTGAACTGAATTCTTGTTTCAGGATTGAAAGGATTCGGGAAGTTTTGCTTTAGAGTAAACGATGCGGGAACTGTTGTAACGCCAATTTCTCTGATTCCTACCGGCGGAAGTGTTGTAATATCGAGTTTTTTGTATACTCTGTAAGTACGACCGGTATAACTCAAATCGCTGAACTGTGCACTTCCCGGGTATTTGCTACTGTGATAGGAAACATGAATGTAATTTCCGACATTTCCGGTTGGTGATATTGTCGGATAAATTTCGTCGTCCTGAGGTGTATTTGTTACAAAATAAGGACCCGACCATGTGGCACCGTTGTCATTTGAATATGACAAATAGATGTCATTGAAATTGAAGTTTGCCCAGCCGGCCGGGAAATTCGATGTATCTCTTTGCGTAGCGGAATATACGCAATATAGTCTGCTTCCGTCAGAAGAATATGCAAGTGAAGGATGCGATACAGCGGTCATTCCGACCTGAATATCAAGTAAATTATTATTGAATGCCGTATCCGTCATTAATAAAGGAACATTTGACCTATCGGCAATAAGTACCGGATTTCCGCCGTTTATAGTAGGCGACCAGAATAATAATTTATAACCTTTTCTTGTTCCGTAATTAGGTGCACCTCCGCTGAATCCGAGAGTATTGAAAGCAGCCATCAGTTGTGTTGTGCCGGGTTTATAGATTAGATCCATACCGAACCACGGGGCAACCGAATCGCTGTTAACAATATAACCGACTACACAGATATTGGATTTTGCACCGAATGTTGAACCGCCGTCAACCGATTCTTTATAGACAAGTGACTGAGGTGCAGTACCGCCACTGGCTATCCACCAGGCAATCGCTACTCTGTTCTGAGTTGGTGAAGTAGCAGCAAAAACCCTTGCATTTTGATATACGTCATCATTCGGAACCGCTAATAAAACAGGAGTTCCATAAGAATTTGTATTGTAATCAAAACTGGCATACTTTACAGTATCACCGCATTGATATCCGCCTTTTATCATAGTTCCGCCGCCGTCATAGGCAAAGTAATCCCTGCCGGGCGCAGGATTAAGATAACTCTGACAAACACCTGTCGGAAAAGCGAGTTCAACAATACTTGTACCTCTTGAACCGGGTGCAAATTCTCTACCGGACAGTACTATTGTCCTTTGACCGGACAGGAAAGTCGGGATAAAATTCGTATAAGCTGTTCCGGTACTTGCAACCGGAAGTACAGGGTCGGTCAGCCAGTTTAAACCGCCGTTGTAACTGACCTGATAATACATCTTTCTCGCACTCGAAGTTGCTACGTTAACAGAATCCGCATTATCCATACCTGCAATTACCGTATCACCGAGTATCCATAAATTCTTCAGATTATTTCCATTCGTAACATAGTCATGAAAATTCAACAGGAACGGAATAGTTCCTGCGGGTGGATCACTTTCCACCATCATCAATCCCGTATTTGTCGGTACTCTGTAATCGATATCGGAAATACCTTCCTTTACCGCCGAATGCGGAATCGCCTTCTGATACTGGGAATATGATATCCCGCACAACAGAAGGAAAATCACAAGAAGAGAAATTAATTTCTTCATTTTTTCTCCTTTTTTTTAGTTTAATAAATATATTTTAAAGAAATCCATTATCCAACAGATTTTTATAAATATAACAGTATTAATAAAACTTGTCAATATACAATTTCGTTTATATATTTGACAAATAAATCATTAATTTTTCTTATATAAATCACCTGAAAAACACAAAATCTCACAATGTCAATACAATTTTTTATAACTTGTACTATTTTTGGTAAAATTCAAACAGAATCCTGAAAAATTTTTATGTCACAACTTGTATTAAAACATCACATTTAAACATATAATTACTACCGCTTTTCCTGCGGAATTATTTTAAATTTTTTAATTATTCATAAACATACCATAGTACTGTTTTAAGAATATATAAAATAAATAATTTGAAAAAAGGTTTTCAGAACACCTAAAGCTGTAAGTATATATCATATAAATTCAGTTGGAACAAAGAATAGAAAATATTTATTCTTTAATTCACAAAAATATTAAAATTATTTAATTAATTTATACTTTCCCCGACTGTAAATAAATATCTTTATGATATTATTTTGATACTATCCTCAATTTATTTTTTATAATATTCCTTTATTTTCCTGAATATTTCACAAGAAGTTCTTTCCTTACTTTCCAGTGTTTTTCCCGCAATATGATTTGTCAATACCACATTATCAAGATGTAAAAAATTCCTGTTTATATACGGTTCTGATTCGAACACATCGATTCCCGCATAAAATATTTTTTTTCTTTTTAAAAGTGAGATTAATGTAATTTCGTCAACAATTTTTCCTCTGGATGTATTTATCAGCACCGCTTGTTTTCTCAATAAATACAACCTATCGCGGGACAGGAAATTTTCATTTTTTTTATTTAAAGGTATATGTAAAGTTACGATATCCGAATTTTTTAATAAATATTCCAGCGGGACGAAACGAAGACCGGAATATTTCTTAATTACTTTTCTATCTATATCGTTAGCAAGAACTTGCATACCGAATGCTTTTGCAAGTCTGACAACATAACCACCAACTTTTCCTACACCTATTACACCGATTTTTTTTCCATAAAGTTCATATCTCGGATACTTCCTGTCAATAAAATTACCCTCTCTTATTTTTTTTTCGGAAGTTTTCATTTGTTTAGCTATAGAAAGAATCAGAGCAAAAGTATGTTCTCCCGTAGAAATGTAATTTCCGTTATCGGAGTTAATAATTTTTACATTATTTTTTTTTGCGGAATCTCCGTCAATATGGTCTATTCCCTTCGAACATGTTGCAATAACCTCAACGCCGCTATTTCTGATAAAAGTATCATCTGTTAACCTCGAACTCTTTATAACGATAACATTAAAAAACAATCCCGCAGACAGAATTTCTTTATTGGTTTTGTTGAATAATTTTTTGACCGTAAAATTTTTTTTGGAAATATATTTTAAACCCGATAATGAAATGTCATCGGCAATTAATATCTTAATTTTCTTTTTCATTATTAATTTAACATTGTACCGGTTAATAAGCCCCCGTGATTTTTGAATAATGGTATTTTTAACTTTGAATTAGAAATTTCAGAGATTTTTTTCTATCAGTTCAAGTATTTCCGCTCTGCCCTCACCTGTAATTATAGAAAAAGGTATGAAGTCTTTGCATAAACTTTCGTTACCGACTATTTTCGAAGACCTGTAGATTTGTTTATCCATCTTATTTTTGGATATCTTATCGGCTTTAGTCAATACGATTGCATATGGTATTTCATAATATTCGAGCCAGCTAACCATCAACTCATCAAGGTAAGTCGGTTCATGTCTTGAATCAATAAGAACAAAAACCATAGAAACATTCTGTCTATCGCTTATATAATCTTCCACTAATTTTCGCCATCCGGCTCTGATTTGTTCGGGAACTTTTGCATAGCCGTAGCCGGGTAAATCCACGAGATAGAACTGTTCATTGATTAAGAAGTAATTCAGCTGTCTGGTCTTACCCGGAACCGAACCAATTTTTGCCAGTTTCTTTTTGTTGCATATTTTATTTACCAGAGATGATTTCCCCACATTCGACCTGCCTACAAAAACAAATTCTTTAAGAACAGATTTCGGGAGTGTTCTTAAATCGTATATACTTTCTATAAATTCGGAAGATATTATTTTCATAAACGTATATTTATTTCAAAAAATTTATTCTTGGACGGGCAAGAATAACAGTTTACGAAAAATTGTCACGGATAAATTAGTTTCTCAGCCCTGATTTTGATTTTGCTGTTTTTCTTCTTTTTCTTTTGCTTTAGCTTTTGCTTCTTTTTTCTTATCTTTTTCCTGTTTTGCTTTTTCTTTTTCTTTTACAACGTCATAATCCACCAATTCGATCAATGCCTCGCTTGCACCGTCTCCCTGCCTGAAACCGAGCTTTAACACTCTTGTATAACCTCCCTGTCTGTCTCCGATTTTTTCCGCAATTTCGTCAAAGAGTATTTTAAGAGCTTCTTTATCTCTGATGTATTTACGGGTAATTCTTCTCAAATGAATACTCTTTTCTTTTTGAGTCTCAGCAAATGAAACCGATTTCTTTGCTTTTGTTATCAGCGGTTCTATAAATGTTTTTAATTCTTTTGCTTTTGCTTCTGTAGTTTTAATTCTTTTATGCTTTAAAAGTGAAATTGATAAATTTGATAACAGTGCCTTTTTATGACTTGCAGTTCTTTTTAACTTTCTTCCTTTTTTTCTGTGTTCCATTTTTAATTCTTTATTATTTGTATTTATTTATAAGTATGTCACTTTGAAATTACGTTATATTTACCCGAATAAACCGACAAATATACAAGACATCATTTCTCTTCATCCAGATATTTATCAACATCCATACCGAAAGTTAAATTGAGACTATCAATTAATTCACCAAGTTCGGCAAGTGATTTTCTGCCGAAATTTCTGTAGTGCAGCATATCAGATTCGTTTTTACGAACAAGATCGGCTATTGTTTTAATTCCCGCCGACCGCAGACAATTCTGTGAACGGACAGACAGGTCAAGTTCGTCCACCGGCGTTATTAACATTTTTTTAATCGCCTCAAACTGTTCGTCTTTCTCTTCGGATACCGGTTCTTTTTCTTCAACTTCCGGGTTTATGTTTAAGAACAACTGATTATGGTCTCTTAAAATTTTCGCTGCCAATATCAAAGCATTTTCAGGAGTAATTGTACCGTCGGTTTTAATTTCAAGAGTCAGTTTCTCATAATCGGTTCTCTGACCAACTCTGGTATTATCGATTACATAATTAACATTTGTTATCGGTGAAAATACGGCATCAATCGGAATATATCCAATAGGAAATTCGAATTTCTTGTTTTCCTCAGAGGGTGAGTATCCGATACCATACCCAATCCTCAAATCAATATTTAATAATGCATCCTTATTCAGGGTTGCAATTTTCAAATCGGGATTTAAAACTTCGAAATCAGCCGTTGCATTTTGTATATCCATCGCGGTAAATTCTTTCGGACCTCTGACTTTGAACTCAATTTTATTTGCTTTTTGGGTCAGATCTTTTATACGAACCTGTTTAAGATTTAAAATTATTTCTGAAACATCTTCGAGTACTCCTTTAATAGTAGTAAATTCGTGCTGAATATCGTTAATTTTTACTGCGATTATGGCAGAACCCGGAATAGATGATATCAGGATTCTCCTTAAAGCATTTCCTATTGTAACGCCAAAACCTCTTTCCAGAGGTTGTAATATAAAATTTCCGTAAAAATCGCTGTAAGTCGCTTCATCTCTTACAACTTTTTCAGGCATTTGCAAATGATTTACTCTCATTTTAAAAAATTTAAGTTTTTTAAATATTATTTTGAATATAACTCAATTACTAACTGTTCATTTCCTATAAACTGTATATCGGCTCTTTCCGGCACATTCAGGAACTTTCCGACCATGTTTGCTTTATCCAGAGACAACCATGAAGGGAGCATATTATCTTTCATTCGTTTCATTGCATCGTGAAAAATTTGCAGTTTACGGCTGTTTTCTCTTACCTGAATTGTATCACCCGCTTTTAAAATATAAGATGGTATATTAACTATTTTACCGTTAACTGTTAAGTGTCTGTGTGTAATCAGCTGTCTGGCTGACTTTCTTGAGGGCGCAAGTCCAAGTCTGTATAAAGTATTATCGAATCTGCTTTCCAATATCTTTACAAGGTTATCACCGGTTCTGCCTTTTTTACTTGATGCTGCTTCAAAATAGTTTCTGAATTGTTTTTCAAGTACCCCATAAGTTTTTTTAATTTTTTGTTTTTCTCTTAGCTGAATTGCATAATCTGATATTCGGGGCCTTCTTGAAGCGCCATGAAAGCCGGGTGGATAATTTTTACTTTCCAGTGGACATTTTTCCGTAAAACATTTTGTTCCTTTCAGAAAAAGTTTCTGACGTTCACGTCTGCAAAGCTTACAATTTGCATCTGTATATCTTGCCATAAATTATATTAGGATTTATATTTATTATTAACTTCGTTTTATTATAAAAATTACAGTATCTATACTCTTCTTCTTTTAGGAGGTCTGCAGCCATTATGCGGAAGAGGTGTAATATCTTTTATCTGTATTATTTCTATTCCGGCGGTATTTAATGCTCTGATTGCCGCTTCCCTTCCGGAGCCAACTCCTTTTATAAAAACATCGACTTTCCTGAGTCCGGCCGTATATGCTTCTTTCGCAGCAGCTTCTGCAGTCAACTGTGCCGCAAAAGGAGTATTTTTTTTCGAGCCTTTGAATCCCATTTTTCCCGAAGATGACCATGAAATTGTGTTTCCGTAAACATCCGTTAATGTAACAATTACGTTATTAAAAGTTGCTTTTATATGAGCTATACCGTTCGCATCTACCTGTATTTTTTTCCTTGCTTTTTTATACGTCTTTGCCAATTTTTTCTCCGTTGTTTATTATTTACTTTTTTATTTTTTAATATTATTTCTTTGCAGTGGCTTTCTTTTTACCGGCTACCGTTTTTCGTTTCCCTTTTCTGGTTCTTGCGTTTGTTCTCGTTCTTTGCCCTCTTACAGGTAAACCTCTTCTATGTCTCTTTCCTCGGTATGTACCGATATCCATAAGCCGTTTGATGTTCATCTGTACTTCGGAACGCAGGGCGCCCTCCACTTTTAAATTATTGGTTATCTCGGAACGAATCTGATTGATTTCATCGTCAGTCAGTTCCTGAACCTTCTTATCTTCACTAATACCAAGCTTTTTCAGAATCTTTTGTGAAGAAGATTTGCCTATCCCGAATATTGCAGTTAACCCGATGACTATTCTTTTGTTTTTGGAAATATCTATTCCTGCTATTCTTGCCAATTTATTTCTCCGTTATTTTAAAATTAATATTCAATTTTATTTTGTTCTGAAATGTCAGTTTAATTTATCCCTGTCTTTGTTTATGTTTGGGATTTGTACATATAACCCTTACCACTCCCTTTCGCTTAATTATCTTACACTTATCACAAATTTTTTTTACCGAACTTCGTACTTTCATTTTATATATAATTAATTAAAAAATTTACTAGTCTTCTTTTTACTTTATACTTTATTTATACCTGTATACGATTCTTCCTTTTGACAGGTCGTAAGGAGACAGTTCTACGGTTACTTTATCTCCCTGTAAAATTCTTATAAAATTCAGTCTCATTTTTCCGGAAATATGAGCAATA
>Ga0194125_10000728_pt1 | contig 55823 bp, 54 predicted proteins | sample TA2KigC250mmetaG_FD_148626 | JGI IMG/M metagenome (GOLD analysis project Ga0194125, IMG submission 148626) | Freshwater microbial communities from Lake Tanganyika, Tanzania - TA2015034 Kigoma Deep Cast 250m | ecosystem: Environmental > Aquatic > Freshwater > Lake | place: Tanzania: Lake...
GCGGCATAACGGGCCAGTTTGGGGAGAGGCACGCCGGCCCCGGCCCGGAGACATTCGCCCTGGCGCTCCAGCTTCAACAGGCTCCGGGCCAGGCACAGGGTCAAGCCCGGCAGGCCCTCATCGGCAATGAGCACGTTGGAGCCCCGCCCCAGGAAAAAAAGCGGCCAACCTCGATCCTGGGCCAGGCGCATCAAGGCGTAAACCTCCTCCAGGTCCCGGGGCATGGCCAGATACTTAGCCGGCCCGCCGATCTTCCAGGTGGTCAGCGGGGCCAGGGGGTGGTTTTGTAAGATGGTTATATTGCCTTGTATCATTAGATTAGATAAATAAAAATGGCCGCTTATGAATACGGCCATTATAACACTTTGAGCCTAAAACCAGGATTTACGCGCGGAGTTTCTTTCTCCGGGCGGATTCCTTTTTGACATCCTGGCTTTTAGCTTTTTTCGCCGCGGGTTTTTTCGGCACGATCTCAAGCACCGGCACCGTCAGCGCCGGGAAACCCATGCGGGTGCTCATACTCTGAACAAATTCCCGCCAATACGGCCAAGCATCGGAGATGGGATTAATCGTAACAAGATACTCGGTATAAGCAAGGAGAGTTTCAGGAGAATCATCAATATCAGGAATGAGAGTATCAGGCAGAAACTTCCAAATATAGGAAGTGCAAAAGGAAGCTTCAATTTTCATAACAAGTTTATTTTCAGAAGATTCCCCATTAAAAGCAAAAACTCGAAACTTGCAGAGAATGGATTTTTCTTTATCAATTTCAAGTATTTCAGTGGAACATTTATGTTCCAAAGAAAGGGATTCGGGAGACACGATCAGCGGGTCCCGGTTGACTTTTGCATCAACCAAATAAATTTCTTTAAGGACAGCCACTTGAGCCACTCGAGTAGCGATCTCCGTATCAAGCTTTTGTATAGGTACCTCAAGCATAGCACTCTTCTGCATCAAATCACTCCTTATCCGAAAATGGCCGCTCTCTTTCGGTAGCTATCAGCGTGTGATAGTTCAAATGTTCTCCAAATTTGCGTAGGTTTTTTCTTGGGGAGAGTCTGTCGAGTCCTAAATTCTATGACATTGCTTTCCTGTTTTTTACTCACTTCCTTATAAGGAGTAAGAGAAACTTTATATCCAAGGACATGGAGGATATCGGCTACAGTACGTAGAGTAAGATTACGACCGCCATTAAGCAATTGGGAGATAAACCCTTTGGTCTTACCCAGACGGTCAGCGAGTTCTTTTCTGGAAACCTTCTCTTCCTCCAGAATTTCACAAAGAGTCTCGGTGACCTCCATGATCAAGTCTCCCTGGGCCACCAATTTGGCAAACTCCGGGTCCTCCAAGTACTCATCCATCAAGGTCTTTTCAGGTTCTTTTTTCATATTCATGACGAATCCTTTTCATCCGATCAATTTCTTCGGGTCTAATCCAAGACTCTTTTTTCATAAAACCATGTGTAATAATCAACCGACCAGCCGCCTGGAAATAACAGGGCATTCTGATTTGGAAGCTCTTAAATTCGAAGAAGTCTTCGCCTTCTATTTTCTTGAACTGCTCCGGATTGGTCAATTTCCCTTCCTCCGCCAAACGCTTTATGACTCGCAAAATTTTCTCTCTATCGATTTTGGAGAGATCATTCAGAAATTTCTTTGCCGGACACCGGTCATTTGCGATGACAGCAAGTTCAACCGTATGGAACTTGCCTTTATATAATACCTCCCTTTTCGGCATGAAGCTCAGTTTACATAAACATAAACCATTGTCAAGATAAAATCAAGCTCCTATATGAAAAATGTCAATTCTTTCTTTGGTTAGGAGATTGCTGCCTCCACCTTGACAAAAATGGCCAAACAAGGTAGTTTTTCCCTTAAATACGGGGGAGAAATTATGATCTTGACTCGGTTCCTGGGGGTGGCGCTGGGGGTCTTGGGGTGCGTCCTGGTCCAGGCGGGTGGAGTTCTGGCCGACGCCCCGCCGGTGGCCTACGTAGAACTCAAATATCAATTAGTCCGCCAGGGGCTGGACAAGGATTTCGTCCAGAAAACCTTCGCCGACTCCCGCAACTCCTTCCTCCCTGACGTGGTGCGCAAGATCGCATACCTCAAAAAAGAGACCAGGGATATTTACCGGCAGTTCCTTACTCCCCAGGTGGCGGCCCAGGGCCGGGCTTACCTGAAAGAGCACCAGCCCACCCTGCGCCGGGCGGAAGCCCGCTACGGGGTGGCGCCGGAGGTCATAGTGGCCATCCTCACGGTGGAGAGCGGCCTGGGAAGCAACACCGGCAAATATTCGGTCTTCAACGTCTTTGCGTCCCTGTCGGTCATGGACAGCCCGGAAATCATCCGGGAGCTGGATCTGCCGGCCCGGTTGAAGGACCGGCTGCGGAAAAAGGCGGCCTGGGCCCGCAAGGAACTGCAAGTTTACCTGGAGTACTGCCAGCGGCGCCGACTGGACCCCTTCTCTTATAAAGGCTCCTGGGCCGGGGCCATGGGGTACTGCCAGTTTCTCCCTTCCAGCCTGAAAAGCAGCGGGGCCGATGGGGACGGCGACGGCCGCATCGACCTGTTCACCCATGATGACGCCATCTTCAGCATCGCCTGCTATCTCAACAAGAGCGGTTTCCAGCAACGCAACCGGTCCACCTGGCGCCGGGCGGTGCTGCGCTACAACCATTCCGACGCTTACGCCGATTGCGTCCTGGCTTTGGCCAGTTGGTATTGAGCGGTTTAGCGGTTTAGCGGTTTGGCGGTTTAGTTATACTCGGAGCGGGAGATTCCATTCACCCCCACCCCAACCCTCCCCCCTCCAGGGGGAGGGGGTTAAAGGAAGAAATTGCGGTTAGCGGTTTGGCGGGTCGGCGGTTTAGCGGTTTAATTATAAGAAAATATCTGCCAGACCGCCAGACTGCTAACCCGCTAACCCGCTAACCCGCAGAGGGTTTTTTCTCCAAAGGAGATGTTAATGACCATCGAAGTGGGCATCGTTTTAGGCAGCGCCTCGGATTGGCCCGCGGTGGAGCCGGCCGCAGCCCTCCTCAAAGAGTGGGGGGTGGGGTTTGACGTGACCGTGGCTTCGGCGCACCGGGCGCCCCGGTTGGCGCAGGCTTATGCCCGGGAGGCCGAAGGCCGGGGGCTGAAAGTGATCATTGCCGCGGCCGGCGCCGCGGCCCACCTGGCCGGGGTCCTGGCCGCGGAGACCACCCTGCCGGTCATTGGCGTGCCCCTGGCCTCCTCCTCCCTCCAGGGATTGGACAGTTTGCTCTCCACGGTGCAGATGCCCGCAGGGGTGCCGGTGGCCACCATGGCCCTGGGTTCGGCGGGGGCCAGGAACGCCGCGGTGTTGGCCGTGCAAATCCTGGCCCTAAGCAACCCCCGGCTCCGGGAGATTCTTAAGGAGCATAAGCAAAATTTGGAACAACAGGTGATGGAGCAGGCGGAAGAAATTCCTTCGGAGTACCGGAGGAGTTAGAGAATATCGGGACAGGGGGCCCGAGCCATGATGGTAACCTCCATGGTGGACCTGTTGATCGACCTGATGGCCCTGGATTATAACTACCGGGGCTTGCGCCGGTTGTGCGCTCCCCAAGTCAAGTTTCTGGGGGTGGTCAAGGCCGACGCTTATGGGCATGGCCTGGTCCCGGTGGCCCGGAAACTGGTGGCCGCGGGCGCGGACTACCTGGGGGTGGGTTCCCTGGAAGAAGGCCTGATTTTGCGCCGGGCCGGCCTGGCCTTGCCGGTGCTGCTGATGCTGGGGATTCTCCCGGGGGAAGCGGAAGGCGCGGTGGGCGCCCATATGGAGGTCGCCCTGTTTCGGAAAGACGTGGCTCAAGTCGTGGAGGCCGCGGCCGCGGCTCAGGGCAAAAAGGCCCGGGTCCACCTCAAGGTGGACACCGGCATGGGCCGCCTGGGCCTGCTGCCCCAGGACGTGCTGCCTTTTCTGGAGGGCTTGCATTCTTACCGCCACCTGGAGGTCCAGGGGTTGATCTCCCACCTGGCGGTGGCGGAAATTGAAGATAAAACTTATACTCAGAAACAGATTGAAGATTTCTCCGCCCTGCTGGCCGCCGCCCGGCAGCGGGGGTGGAAGCTGCCCCTGAGCCATATCGCCAACAGCGCCGCCCTGTGGGAAATCCAGGAGGCCCATTTCAACCTGGTGCGGCCCGGGATCATGCTCTACGGCTCGCCGGCCAACCCGCACCGGCCGCCGCCCCTGGAACTGAGGCCGGTGATGTCCGTGGCCACCCAGGTCCTCCAGCTCAAGCGCCTGCCCCCGGGGACCAGCATCAGCTACGGCTGCACTTATACCACCGCCGACTGGTGCGACCTGGCCATTCTGCCCGTGGGCTATTGCAACGGTTACCCCCGCCAGTTGTCCAGTAAAGGGGAGGTCCTGATCCAGGGCCGCCGGGCGCCCATCCGGGGACGGGTGTGCATGAACCTGACCATGGTGGAGGTGACCCATATCCCCGGAGTAAAGGAAGGGGACCGGGCGGTCATCCTGGGGACCGACGGCGGAGCCCGACTCACCGCTGACGAGCTGGCGGCCTGGGCCCAAACCATCAGCTATGAAATTTACTGCGCCCTGGGGACCGCCAACCCCCGGCGCTACGTGGGAGCTTAAACCATGGAACGCAAACCGGATTTCCAGGAGCCCAGCATCTGCGTGGTGTGCGCCTGGCGGGAAAACTGCGTCAAAAAATTTTCCTTCACCGGCCAGCACTGTCTGGAATATACCCGGGATATCACCTTGAAGGCCAAACCGGTGGGGGAGGTTCCTAAGGAAGAGAAGTAAGTGATCAGTGATCGGTATAGGTCGTGCTGTGCACGCCGGTTGATTCACTGATTCCCAAGCAGTTGAACATGATCCTTCGGATCCCGGTAAATCATGAAGAGATTTGGTGGCACAGGCTTTCCAGCCTGTGCCTGGACAGCCGAGGGCGGCTGTCCCACAAGATATGCAGGGTGGGCACCTTTCACCGATACCATATGATTACTTGGTGCGCATAACGCACCATGCGAAGCCCAAGTAGAGTGCGTCTTACGCACCACTTGACCTACAATAGTGAGTTATAATTGATAGAAATTGACTACCTCAAGCTATATGATCTTGAAACTTACTTGTTTGAGAAAGTTTCAAGGCGTTTTTCTGACCTTGGGTATCTTACCGCTTTTGATTTTTTTTGCATTGTAATCTGGAAAGCAAATCGTTCTAAATCAATAATTGCAAAACGCCTCTTAGCTCAAGAATATCCTAATTTGGACGACGCGGTAGTTGCTCTGACGAAATCCTTAGCAAATGCAGTGGATGATAAGGCGCGGATGAAAGCATTGATCGAGGATTGGGGCTTTCGGCTACCCATGGCGTCGGCAATTTTGACGGTTCTTTATCCTGACTCATTTACGGTTTATGACTGGCGGGTTTGTGAGGCTATTGGTGGATTCTTTAACTTGCATAATAAAACGAATTTCGACTCTCTATGGAATGATTATGAAGCCTTCGTAGCCGCCGTCAATAAGGCTGAACCGTCAGAATATAGTTTAAGAGATAAAGACAGGTGGTTGTGGGGTAAGTCATTTTGCCAGCAACTTAAACAAGATATAGCTGAGAAGTTCCAAAAGAAAAAAGTCGACGATTAATGTATATCAAAAAAATTCTTCGTGAACTCATCGCAGCCGCAGTCCAGCGGGCTCGGGCTGCGGGCGAGCTCACCTTTGACAGCCTGCCGGCCTTTGAAGTGGAGGCCCCCAAGCACCCGGAGCACGGCGACTTGGCCACCAACGCAGCTATGGTGCTAGCCTCCCAGGCCAGGCGGCCACCCCGCCAGATCGCCGAAATCATCATCAAGAACCTGTCCGCCCCGGAAGGCATGTTGGGCAAGGTGGAAATCGCCGGTCCGGGGTTCATTAATTTCTTCCTCACCGACGACTTCTGGCGCGGGGTCATCATGGAAATCCACCGCCGGGGCGCGGCCTACGGCGGGAGCGACCTGGGCCGGGGCCGCAAAGTCCAGGTGGAGTTCGTCAGCGCCAACCCCACGGGGCCGCTGCACATCGGCCACGGGCGGGGCGCGGCCCTGGGGGACGTCCTGGCCAACCTGCTGGCCGTCGCCGGCCACCAGGTGGTGCGGGAGTACTATATCAACGACGTGGGCAACCAGATCCTCACCCTGGGTAAATCCCTTTACTACCGTCTCCGGGAGCTTCAGGGGGAGAGCATTGAATTCCCGGCGGACGGCTATCAGGGCGACTACATCAAGGACCTGGCCCGGGATTACCTAAAGCAGGGAGGCGATTTTTTCTGGGGTGGGCCCCGGGAAGAGGATTTCCTGGTCCTGGGGCGCTACGCCGCCACAGTCATCCTGGACGTCATCAAACAGGACCTGGAAGACTTTGGCGTCCGCTTCGACACCTGGTTCAGCGAAACGGAACTCTACCGCCGGGGCCTGGTGGACCAGAGCTTCCAGCTCCTCCAGGAAAAAGGCTTCCTTTACGAGCACGAAGGCGCCCTGTGGTTCAAAGCCACGGCCTTCGGGGATGAAAAAGACCGGGTGGTGCGTCGGGGCACCGGGGCCACCACCTACTTTGCCTCGGATATCGCCTATCACCTTTACAAATTCCAACAAGGTTACGACCTGGTGGTGGACCTGTGGGGCGCAGACCACCACGGCTACGCGCCCCGCCTCCAGGCCGCGGTGGAAGCCTTGGGCTCTCCCGGCCGGGTGAGGGTCATCCTGGTGCAGTTGGTGAGCCTGGTGCGCCACGGCGAGCCGGTGGCCATGACCACCCGGGGCGGGACCTTTGTGACGCTCCGGGAGGTGCTGGACGAAGTGGGCAAAGACGCGGCCCGCTTTATCTTCTTAACCCGCCGGTCCGACGCCCACCTGGAATTCGACCTGGAAGTGGCCAAGGAGCAGAGCAGCGAAAACCCGGTGTACTACGTGCAGTACGCCCATGCCCGGCTGGCCAGCGTCTTCCGCCAGGCCGAGGCTCAGGGGATCAGCATGGCCCCGCCGGACCCGGCCCGGTTCCCCTTGCTGGCCCTGCCCGAAGAACTGTCCCTGTTGAAAATGCTGGCTGGCTACCCCGAACTGGTGGAAGCCGCGACCCGGCTCCTGGAGCCGCACCGCCTAACATATTTCTTGACGGAACTGGCCTCCCAGTTGCATAGTTATTATTATAAACACCGCTTTATTTCCGAAGACCCGGACCTGACCCAGGCCCGGCTGTGGCTGGTTTCCGCGGTGAAAACCGTCCTGGCCCACGCCCTGGGCATCCTGGGCGTCACCGCGCCGGAGGCGATGTGAGAGTCAGTGATCAGTGGTCAGTGATCAGTTTTCAGTTATAGAGAATCAGTTAAATTTCTAATAATCTGCAATTAGCCCCGCAATTGGATTACTGGCCACTGATTACTGGCCACTGGCAACTGGTATAGGAGGGGGGAATGGACGCCGGTCGGGGGAGGAAGGGGAAAAAGCCCTGGCAGTTGAGCCTGGGGGTGAAGGACCTCATCTTCACCGGCATCGGCGTTGCCGGATTGATGGTGATTTGCTTCTTCGTAGGGGCATTGGCCGGGCGGGGTGACATCTACCGGGCGGCCCATAGTTGGGGCTTATTGGCGCCGGAGCCTCCCAAAGCCCAATGGGCGTCCCCCACCATAGGAACCCAGCCCGCGGCGGTGCCCTCCCCATCTCCCGGATCCGCAGTCTCGCCAATGACTCCGGCCCCGGCGCCGGTTGCAGCTCAGACAGCTAAGGCCAAGACGACCCCTGAAACTCCGGTGGCCGGGTCCATTGCCACCGCGCCGACGTCGCCCCCCGCGGCTAAAAAGCCTAAAGGCGCGATGCATCAGCAAAAGGCCAAAGAAGAGGAAATGCGGAAACTACGCCAGGAAGTGGCCCGCAAGCTAAAATTTCAGAACAGTTTCGACACCACGGCCAAGACCGCCAAGGCCGCCAAAACCAAAGAAAAATCCGCGGCCAAGCCCACCCCAATAAAAGTGGCCCAGTTCCGAGACGGCAAAGCCGCCAAGGCCAAACTGGCGGAAATGCAGAAGAAGGGGGAAAAGGTCAGCTTAAAGCAGACCAAGGACGAGAAGGGAAGTCTTTACACCATTTACAAACAAGCGCCGCCCAAACCCGGGGAAGGCGAAAAACTGGCCAAGAAGAGCACCAAGTCCGGGGAGAAAAAATCCAAGTCCCAATCTCAGAAAAATTAGAAGCTATTTCAAAACCTCCTCTTTCCATAACTTGTCATTCTGAGCGAAGCGAAGAATCTCGTATTTTTAATGAGTTGAGAGCCTTCACTTCGTTCAGGATGACAGGGAAAACAGGTTTTGAAATAGCTTCTAGTCTTTCTATTCTTCCGAGTTCTTTTCTTCAGAGATTAAATTCACCATTTCCTGCATACTAAGGCTCTGCCAACCGGGGGGAGCGGGGCTTTCCCCCAGATTCTGAAGAAGCTCCGCCATCCGGGGTTCGCCTTCCAAAGTCCGGGTCAGGACCTCGCCCCGGGCCTGGCGCAGGCATTTCAAGACTTCTGCAACGGTAATCTGGTCCAGAGGCAGGCTGGGGAGGAATTGGGGGGAACCTCCATCATGGGTTGGGGCCGCCTCCAGCACCAGGTTGCAGTCCTTGAGCAGCTGCGCGACCCGGCCGGCCAGATTGTCGCCCCAGGGCAGAAGCTGCTCCAATTCCTTCAGGGACAGGGGTGGCTGGCGGCGGACAAAGCGTCGGCTGATGCCCAGGAGGGCCACCAGCCCTAGGTATTCGTCCACCGGCTCCGGCGGCAAGGGTCCCCGGCGGAATTCCTGGCTTAAATAGTCGAGGTGCTGGTGGGCGTAAGCTATTTCGTTGCCGAAGAGCACGATGAGCCAGCTCCAGAAGATCCAGATGACCAGGAACAACAGGTGGTACAAGGCCCCGTAAATCACGTTGTAGTAGGTGGCCGCGCCCTGGAACCAGATAAAGATGGCTTGGGCCGCCTGCCAGACGGTGCCCCCGGCTATCCCGCCCACCAGGGCGGAGGTGAACCGCACCGGGGTATTGGGCATCACCAGGTAAATGAAGATGAAGGCCACCCAGAGAATGGCGAGAGACACCAGGCCGCCGGTGGCCGCGAAGATGGCTTCGGGCAAAATTCCCGCCAGCAGGCGGCGGATCTCCGGATGGCCCAGGAAATTGCTGGTGACGGAAACGGCCACGGCCATGAGGATGGGAAAGAAGAGAAAGATGCTAAGGTAGTCGCTGAGCTTGCGTCTCAGCGACCGGGTCTGGGGCACCCGCCAGGTGGCGTTGAAGGCCCGCTCCACGTTGGTCATCACCACCACCAGGGCCGCCAGCAGAAAGACCACCCCGAAGACCCCCAGGGAGGTGACCTTGGTTTCCTCGATGTATTGGAAGATCTGGGCGGCGAACTCCTGGGACCCGGGGGCCAGGCGCTCCAGGAGCTGGGCGGCCAGAAGCCGCTGAATTCCCAGGCCCTTGAGGATGGCAAAGAGCAGGGCCAAAAGGGGAATAAGGGCCAGGATAGTGGAGTAGGCCAGAGAGGAGGCCTGGATCAGGGAATGGCTGCGCCCCAGGCCCCAGCCCCCCAGGATGAGGAGGCGCAGGCCCTTGACAAGCGGCCATACTGCCGGGCTCCAGCCTTCATCCTGCCAGAGGGCGCCGGAGAAAAATTCTTTGCAACGATGCCAGATCTTCACCATTTAATCGGTTTTCTATCAGGGCCGCGTTTATTTTTCCAAATCTTTAACCCGGGGGTCGGTGCGTTCCAGGTCCACCCCCACCGCCTTTTTGGTGTCCTTGCCGAACTGCTCGAAGGCCGCCACCAGGAGGTAGTTGATCATTTCCCGCAGGTCGGAAGAAGTGCCGGAGCTCCGGGCTTCCCCCACCCACAGGGTGCGGAAATCGCCCTTCTCCCGGTAGTGCTTGGCGTCAATGACGCTGAGGATAAGCCAGCGGTCATAGGCCCGCTCAGTGCTGACTGCAGGATAAGGATAATAGCCGCCAAAAAAAGGCCCGCCGAAGACGTAATTTCTGCGCCCGTAATATCCCGAGCCGAGGCCGGCCCCGATGCCGAACCCGAAGGTATAGTCGGGCATGGTCACCACGGGCCGCCCTGCTCCGATGCCATAGGCGAAGAGCAGGTAATACTCCGCTTTTTCAAAGGGGGCGAGGCGATAACCCATTTTTTCCAGGAGCCGGGCGCTCTTTTCTTTGACTTCCTTTTCCAGGAGGGGGTTTTGGGCGTCCTTGTTGCCGATGACGAAGAACGCCGCCCCCGGGGCGAAGGGCGCGGGAGTCTTGGGGTCCACGTAGCCGTTCACCAGCACCTGGTAGGTCCCGGCGCAGCCCATAAGTCCCAGGCTCAAAATAAGCATGAATATGAAATAAATTTTCTTCAACATGTGCCCCCAGTTAAATTATACCTAACGTCATAAATAATTGCGCCGCTTAAACCGCCGTATCAGCGGTCACATCTTCATCTTTTCTCGCAACCAGGAGAGGGCGTATTCCTGGGCCGCCGGGGCGCCGTCCGCCACCCAGAAGCCGACGTGGGACCCACCCTCCACCCAGTAGAGTTCCGATCCGGTAATGGTGGCTTTGGCGTACTCCGCATGTCTGGGGGGCACGTCCTTGTCCGCGGTTCCATGAATGATGAGGGTCGGGCAAGCGATGGAGGCTATGGGCAGCTGGGTGATTGCCGCCAACTGCGTGAGGTCGTTGTCAACCCCGGCCTGGCGTTCGCTCAGGCGTTCGCTCATGGTGGCGATAAGGAACCGCAGGAACTCGAACCTGGTCTTATCCTTGAGGATGTGCTTGGCCCGCTGGGCGATGTCATGGCGGTCCAGGGTGCTCTCGGTACGGAGGAAGCTTTTTACCGTGGCTTCCGGGAAATGATCGAGGAAGAAACGCAGCAGCCAGATTCCGGCCTTGCTTAAATAGAGCTTCTCTTCCAGGGGGCTGACATCAGGTTGATAGGACAGGCATACGGAATCAATTTCCAAGAGCGACGAGACCTTGTCCGGATATCTGGCCGCCAGCAGATAACTGGGCGGTCCTCCGGCGGAGGCGCCAAGGACCGGGATCTTCCTGATATTTAGAGCGTCCAGGAGGGCGGCGAGGGCATCGGCTTGCTCTTCCGGGGTGCGGCCTGAGGTAAGAGGAGTTCCCAGATAGCCTGGTCTGGAGGGAGCGATGATCTTAAAGCCGTTGACCTGAAAAAACTCCCCCAGCCCCAATCCCTGGTCGTAACCGCCCGGACCGCCATGGACGCACAAGAGGGGAGGACCTTGGCCGCGTTCGGCGTATTCCACCGGTCCTTGGGCGGTTTCTATGACTCTGGCGGGATGGGTCAGACAGGCATGGAGTTCATCCGGGGTGGGATAGCATATTGCGGTCATGAGGCTACCTCCTTTGATCAGACAATGAATGGATAGCAACGCCAGCCCGGCGTTATCATGGGCCGCGCCCACCCTACATTAAGACCGGAAGAACCGGTCCGCCACTTCCCTCAGTTTTCCCTTTATCTCGTTCAGCGACGGCAAGGCGGGGATGGGCGGCAGGTCTTCCGCGGTCAGCTTCTGGCGTTTGAAGCGCATCCGGGTGGACAACTCCTCCCGCTCCTCCCCCATGAGGCCCCCGGGAATGACTGCCTGGCGGCCTTCTATGGCCTCCATCTGGGCGGCGATGAGCCCGAAGTCGTAGTTGAGGTTGAACTTGTCAATATCTTCGTTGAGCAGCTTCAAGTGAGTCTGGATCTGCTGGTATTGAGCATGAAGCTTCTGCATGGTTTGTTGTAACTCGGTATAGAGGTCGAACACCAGATGGCGGAAGCGACCCCGGGCCGTCCAACCGTGGCGGCGCACGTTTCGGAGCAGTTCCTCCCGGACCTCGGGAGAAGTCTGGCGGAACTGCGGGTAAAAAGGCCAGTCTTTAAGACCCAAGACCGCCATCGCCCCGGCTATGGCCTCCTGGGAGCCTAACGCCTGGTAAAAGGCGAACCAGCGCCGGGCCGCCAGTTCCACCTCCCGCCGGTAGGCCTGGGCTTCTTCCTGGAGATGGGCCGTGTCTTCTTCCAGATAGACCCGGTCGGCAAAGAAGTTGTCGACAATTTCTTTTTTGATCTGAACTTTCAAGGCTTCTAGGGCCCGGTCCATCTGGTCGTCCATATAAATTCCTTTGGAGCTATCAGCTATCAGCGTTCAGCTTTCAGCTTTTTTATAAAACCGGTAAGCATTTGTTTTACTTCTTTGGTTTCACTGCTCAATATTTCATAAGCAGCATCATTAAGGAGGCCAAGGTCATGTGCCAGCAATAAATGATATTCAAGTTCGCTGGCTGACCCCAAGGCAATTTGGAGAAAACGGGCTAACTCGGCATCTCCATGCCGGCCACAACCTTCGGCAATATTTGCAGGAATGGAAGAGCATGAACGTCTTATCTGAGCGGTCAAGCCATATAACTCTTCCTTGGGGAACGTCTTGGTAATATTGTATAAATCCAAGGTCAAACGGTGAGCTTTCTCCCAGACTTTCTGTTTTCTAAAGTCTTTCAAATGAAGATTTCCTAAATTTTTAAAAAAGCTGATAGCTGATAGCTGACGGCTAATTGGCTTCCTCCTGGTAGGCCGTGGGCAGCTGGGCTAGGGAGACTTCCAGTTCCCGCTTGTCTTCCAGTTCCAGAGTGACCGTTTCCCGGATGAGGTTGTAGCGGACGATCTTGCCTTCCCCCTCGGGAGTTTTGAGGCGTTTGCCGATGCGGGGCAGGTGCCGGCGGATTTCCTGGTACGCGGCATATTCGTAAGTGAGGCAGCACATGAGGCGGCCGCAGATGCCGGAAATCTTGTTGGGGTTGAGACTGAGCTGCTGCTCTTTGGCCATGCGCACGCTCACCGGCTCAAAGTCCCGGATAAACGAGGCGCAGCACAGCCCCCGGCCGCAAATTCCCAGGCCGCCCACCATCTTGGCCCGGTGGCGCACCCCGATCTGGCGCAGCTCGATGCGGGTGCGGAACTCCTGCACCAGGTCTTTCACCAATTCCCGAAAGTCCACCCGGCCCGGCGCGGTGAAGTAGAAGATGATCTTGGAGGCGTCAAAGAGGCAGTCCACTTCCACCAGGTAAATGGGGAGCTGGTGGGCCTCGATGCGCTTCTGGCAAAATTTCGCGGCCCGCTGCTCCAGGAGGAGGTTTTTTTCCTCCTGGGCCAGGTCTTCCGGAGTGGCCCGCCGGAGCACGGTCTTTACCCGGCCCGGGGCCAGTTGGGGGTCGAAGTCGGGCAAAATGCCCACCACCTTGCCCAGCCGCAGGCCGTCTTCGTTTTCCACCACCACCACGTCCTGGAGATGGAGCTCCAGTTCGCCGGGGTCGGCCAGGCGGCATTTGTTTCCCATTCCCAAGCAGATTTTGACCAGGTTCATAACGGCAATTTTCCCTGCTGCAAACGCAGGCCTAAAATGTCCAGAGTCAGTTCCGGGTTGAGGTTGGCCTGGAGGTGCCTATGGGCCGCAGCCAGCGCGGCGCACCGGGCGAACCAGGTCCGGGGCGCGCCCGCGGTGGCCTGCTCTTCCAGGGCTTCCCGGAAGTCCTGATGGGCCAGGAGCCGGGACGGGGCCTTGAAATGGCTCAACAGCAGGTCCCGGTACCAGAGTTGGGCCAGGACCAGGAAATAATCCAGGTCGGCCCGGCTCTTGGCCAGGCGCAAGGCCCAGTCCAGGACCGCGGTGATGGAGCCCTGGCCCATCTGCTCCAGGTCGGCCAGGACCTGGCGCCTTTGGTCCAGCAGCGCCTCCGGGTCCAAGGCCAGGGCCCGGCCCAGGGAGCCGCCGCTCAGCGCGGCCAACAGGGCCGCCTGGGGCGGAGTAAGATTCCGGCGGCGCTCCAGTTCCCTGGCCACCAAAGGGCCGGGCAGGGGAGAGAAAGGCAGCTTCTGGCAACGGGACACCACGGTGGGGAGCAGGTCCCCTTCCACCGTGGCCGCCAGGATGATGAGGTTCCACTCCGGCGGCTCCTCCAGGGTCTTGAGCAGGGCATTGGCCGCGGCGTCGTTCTGTGCGGTCAAAGCTTCCGCAGGCTTGATCAGGGCCACCCGCCAGCCGCCTCCCAGGGGCGGGTAGGCGGTGAGACGGCGGAATTCCCGGATATATTCGATCTTGATCTGGGCTTTCGACTCTTCCGGAGAGATCACCAGAAAGTCGGGGTGGGTGCCCGCAGCCATCCTCCGACAGGAGGGGCACTTCCCGCAGGCGTCATCTTCGGGCAAAGGCTGGGTGCAGTTCAGGGCCGCGGCCAGGGCCCGGGCTACGGATGCCTTGCCTACCCCTTCCGGCCCCAGGAACAGATAGGCATGGGCCAGCCGTCCCGCCTTCCAGGCGGCCTTGAGATACGACAGGACCCGCTCCTGGCCCAGGATTTCTCGAAAACTTTGTATACGATCTTCAATCATTGATTTTACAAAAAGCGTTTCTTCAGGGTATTCAAAATTACTAGCTCTTTATATCGCAAATCAATGTATTATTCTGGGAAATCAATATTAAATTCTTTTTCATCTTCTGTATACGTTAATATAGATAAATAGTAGCCCACCTTATCCCATATTTTTTGTAAAAAACTTGCATAATCCAAAAAAACAAGATCTGAATCTGGACGCACCTTCTCAAAATAATCACTATCAATAAAATTAACTTTTTCTCTAATTTTAATAAAATCGCGAAGATAATATCCTTTTGAATCTACTTTTGCTCCAGAGAATTCCCTTATTATAAAAACCTTATTACTACTATTAAATTGTCTATCTATTTCATAATGCGCTCTTTGACTAGAATCAAAATAAGAATCTGTCAATTCTTCTGCAAATTTTAAAAATGATTTGCCCCTTGCATTGACGATTCTGTAAGGACGATCTAATTTTTTAAGTAGGTTACAAACTGTTTCCTCAATTTCATCCAAATGCTCTTCTTTGAAGCCTATCAAAAATCCAACTTTAATGTCATGGTTAGTATTGTGATTATTATGAAATAAACAATTAAAAAATAAGCTGTATTTTGCAAAAGAGAATAAGGAAGATATTCTCTCTATTTCTTCTTTACTCTGATCCAATTGTTCGCAAAATTCTTTAAGGTGTTCAATTGTTATTTCCTTCTTTTCTTTCTTATGAATTTTTTGTTTTTTATTAAAATATTTCATAAAATCTATTATAACGTCTTTCATATTGCCGCCCCTTTAAAGTTATTTATATGCATCTGTAATTATATAGAAATATGCAAGCCCAAATTTTTATCTGATAGGGATCACTCCCACTCAATCGTACTGGGCGGCTTGGACGAAATATCCAGCACCACCCGGTTCACCCGTTTCACTTCGTTGATGATGCGGTTGGCCAGATGGGCCAAAAATTCGTGGGGGAGGCGGCTCCAGTCCGCGGTCATGGCGTCCACGGAATCCACGATGCGCAGGGCAATGACGTGCTCGTAAGTGCGCTCGTCGCCCATGACCCCCACGGTGCGCACCGGCAGCAGCACCGCAAACGCCTGCCACACCTGGCGGTAGAAGTCAGAGGCCTGCATCTCCCCCTGGACGATGGCGTCGGCTTCCCGGAGAATATCGAGCTTGTCCGGGGTGACCTCTCCCAGGATGCGGATGGCCAGCCCCGGCCCCGGGAAGGGATGCCGCCACACCAGGCTGTCGGGCAACCCCAGCTCCTGGCCCACTTCCCGCACTTCGTCTTTGAACAGCTCCCGCAGGGGTTCCAGCAACTTCAACGGCATGACGGTGGGCAGGCCCCCCACGTTGTGGTGGGTCTTGATGGTGGCCGAGGGGCCTTTGAAGGACACACTTTCGATGACGTCAGGATACAGGGTCCCCTGGGCCAGGTATTTGACTCCGCCGATCTTCTTGGCTTCCGCGGCAAAGATGCGGATGAATTCGTGGCCGATGCGCCGGCGCTTTTCTTCCGGGTCAGTCACTCCTTGGAGGACGTTCAAGAATTCGTAGGTGGCGTCCACATTGACTAGGTTCAGGTGGTGGTGCTTACGGAAGAGGTGGGCCACCTCTTCGGCCTCGCCCTTGCGCAGTAGGCCGTTGTTCACGAAGACGCAGGTGAGGCGGTCCCCGATGGCCCGGTGCACCAGCACCGCAGTCACCGAAGAATCCACCCCGCCGGACAGGGCGCAGATCACCCGCTCCTCTCCCACCTGCTCCTGAATGGCCTGGGTGGAGGCTTCGATGAAGGAGCGCATGGTCCACAGGGGTTTAAGCTCGCAGATGCGGAAGAGAAAATTTGACAGTATTTCCTTTCCCTTGGGGGTGTGCTTCACTTCCGGGTGAAACTGCACCCCGTACAGGCGGCGGCTCTTATCCCGGATGGCCCCCACCGGGCAGGCGTCACTGGCGCCGATGATCTCAAAGCCCGGGGCCAGCTTTTCCACCCGGTCGCCGTGACTCATCCACACGGTCTCCACCGGTTCCAGGCCGTGGAAGAGGTCGCTGAAATCCGTGATGGTAAAGGTCTTGGCGCCATACTCCCGGGAGACCGCGGGGGCCACTTCCCCGCCCAGCAAGTGGTTGAGGAGCTGGATGCCATAGCAGATACCCAGAATCGGCACCCCCAGGCTGAACAGTTCCAGATCCACGCTAGGGGCGTCCCGGTCATAGACGCTGCGGGGGCCGCCCGAGAGAATGACGCCCTGGGGCGCGAACTCCCGGATGGCCTTCAGGGGCATGATATAAGGGTGAATCTCGCAATAGACCTTGAACTCCCGCACCCGCCGGGCAATGAGCTGGGTGTATTGGGACCCGAAATCCAGGATGAGCACTTTTTCCTTGTGGGGGTCAATCATAAGGCGGACGCAGTTTTCCCAATTTTTATCAGAAACTTAAATAATTATAGCCGCAGAGGGGGAAAAAAGCAATTGAGAGGTGTGGGGGAACGGACCGGGGACCGGAGACCGAGGACCGAGGACCGGAGACCGGAGACCGGAGACCGGAGACCGGGAAATTTTTCCTGTCTCCCGTCCCCCGTCCCCGGTCTATTAAAACCCCAAAGGAGTGATATACCGTTCCTGGATGGCTATCAGGGTTTCCGGGGAAGGGATTCCGTATCCGGCCAGCAGGTCGTTCAGGTCCGCGGCCACCTCCCGCAGGCGGCCCAGGGCGGTTCTCCGGGCCATATCCAGGACCTCCCAGTCGCCCGTGGCCTCAAGTTCCCAAAAGGCCGGTTCCAATTCCGGCAGGAGGAGCGAATAGAGTCCGGGGCGCAGGGCCAGCATCATGGCCAGGGAGGGCCAGGCCCGTTCCCGGATGAGATAGGCCAGCCGGCCCCATTCGTTCACTTCCGCCAGGACGTCCTTGAGACCCCGAATCCAGTTCTCCGCCCGGGTCTGGGGAAAATGTTCCAGGATAAAGGGAAATGCGGTTTTCAGGCTGGGCTCCAGGGCCTCCCCTATTTCATGGTGAATGACGGCTTCCAGTTCCGCCTCCAAAAGGGCCACCAGTTCCGCCAGGTGGCGGTCAGGGTTCTGAAGCAGCCTGGCAAGCGGCAGGCCGCAAGCTTCCAGGGCGATCTTCAGGAAACGGTTGTTCTGCTGCACCGGGTCCGAAAGGCGGTCCCAGAGGAAAAAAGCCAAAGCCTGTTTGCGGGCGTAAATCAGGGTCCCCTGGCACAAGGCCGGGGTGCCGTCCAGGTCCCGGGCCAACTCTTGGTCCAAGACCAGGATGGTGACCTCACCCTGGCGCCGCACCTGGGCCAGTTCCCCCAGGAAAAAGGTGGGGGCCAGCCCCCGGGCCAGTCCGGCCCCATAAGCCAGTCCCTGGGGAATGAGGCGTTCGTTTAGTTCCGCTACCCCAAAAGGGTCGAAATGGACGCCGTCCCAAATTAGGGGCTGCCAGGCGCGGTCTTCCAGGTTTTCCCAATGGCGCTCCCGGCCCTCCACCCAGGTCAGGACCATCTCCGGGTCCGGCTCCCGCCAGGGAGGCAGGCCATGCTCCCACTTGTACATGGCCCGCAGGCGAAGTATCAGCCCGCATAAAGAGTACTGCCCCGCCTGCCCGGCGCTGGCGATGTGGCAGTTTTCCCGCACCTGGCGGATAAGGGATTGGAATCTTGCGGAAGCCATAAAAATATTTAACCGCAGATGAACGCGGATTAACGCGGATAAGTACAGATTATTTCAATAAATCGGCGAATTTTTGGGCCAGCTTCTTATCGAGAGACTGGAGGGTCCGGTATTCCCGGGCCGCGGCGTCCTTATCTCCCATCTGCGCGTAATAGGCGCAGAGCCCCAGGTGGGCTTCGGCGTCGCCGGGCTTGAGGCGCACCGCTTCCTGGAAGGCCTGCCCCGCGTCCTTCCACTGCTCCAGCTTCATATAAGCCATCCCCAAATTTTTATGAGCCTTGGCCAGATCAGGCTGGAGCTTGACGGCCTGACGAAAGGCGTCCCGGGCCTCCTGGTGGCGTCCCAATTTACCCAGGGCCAGCCCCAGATGGTAGTGGGCCTCGGCGTTCTGGGGATGGAGGCCCACCGTTTGCTGGAAGGCCTGGCGGGCGTCCTCCCAAAGCCCCAACTTGATATAAGCCACGCCCAGGTTCTCATGGGCCTGGCTCCATTGGGGCTGGAGGCGGATGGTCTCCTTAAACTCCTTCACCGCGTCCTGGTACTGCTGGCGCCGGGCATACGCCAGCCCCAGGTGATGGTGGGCCTCGGCATAGTCCGGCTGGAGGCGGATGGCTTCCTTGAAGGCCCGGACGGCATCGTCCAGACGGTTATCTCGGGCCAGGCGCTCGCCCTTCTGGAACTGACTCCGGGCCTGGGGGGAGATTTCATTCTCCTGGACTTCCTGGCCCAGGGCCGGGAAGGGGATCGCGGCCAGGGTTAACAGTAGCGTTATTAGCAAATATGAAATTTTAGACAAACCTTCATCTCCTTAATCCACAGATTACGCAGATTGGCACAGATTAATAATTATCCAGCGGATGGACCCTATGGCGGACGCACCAGGCGAAGATCAGGTTGAAGGGCAGCATGTGCAGGGTGTAAAGGCGCGGGGTCAGGCGCCGCAGCATGGAAGACAGAGAATAAAACCGGCGGTTGGCCCGCCAATACTCGTCTTCCAACTGCTTGGGGGTCATGTGCCGGGGCCGGTACACCACCTGGAAGCCGCAGTATTTGGTCCAGTCATGGTCATAGATGCGGCCTTCGTTCATCAACTGCTCCCGCACCTTGGTGCCCACCCGGGGGGACAGAATGAACATAAAGGACACCGGGGCCTTGATGCGGATGAGAAAGTCCACGGTGCTGTCGAAGATGTCCGGCCGGTCGCCGTCCAGACCGAACATGACGTTCACCGAGTAGCCGATGCCCCGCTTCTCCAGGGCCTTGAACTGGCGCTCGTAGTCCTTGATTTTGTTTTGCTTCTTATTGATGGATTTGAGGCTGTCCGGGCTGATGCTCTCCATGCCGATGTTGACGTGCATGCAGCCGCTCCGGGCCATGAGATCCAGGACTTCCAGGTCATCCCCCACGCTGGTGGTGGCCAGGCATCCATAAACCAGTCCCAAAGGGATGAGGCGCTCCATGATCTCCATGGCGTGGCGGCGGTTGGCCACGAAATTGTCGTCCACGAAATAGATGAACTGGCTGCCGGTGAGGCGCCCGATCTCCTGGATTTCATGGAGCACTTCGTCCACCGGCCGGTGGCGGAAGCGGCCGCCGTACACCTGGGTGACTTCGCAGTAATTGCAGGCCCAGGGACAGCCCCGGGTGGTCTGGGCCGGGATGTTCAAGAGTTTGTATTTTTTCAGGTCCAGGAGGTCGTATCGGGGCACCGGCAGCCCCTTCAAATCCGAAAGCTTCTCCGCCTGGTACCGGGGCTGGAGGCTTCCGGCCTGAAAATCTTGCAAGAGTCGGGGCCAGGTCTCTTCCGCTTCCCCCAGGACCAGGGCGTCGGCGTGCTGCTGGGCCTCCTCGGGGGCCAGGGTGACGTGGAAGCCGCCCATGACCACCTTGACTCCCCGGCGGCGGAACCCCGCGGCCAGCTCATAGGCCCGGGGGGCCTGGTGGGACATGAAGGAAATGCCCACCAGGTTGCAGTCTTCCTGAAAAGTGATCTCCTCCAGCAGATCGTCTTTGATTTGCACCGGGATGTCCGGAGGCGTCAGCGCGGCCACGTAAGGCAAGGTCATGCCCAGCAGCCAGCGCTTTTTCCGTTTATCCAGGCGCCCGTTCCGGCGGTAGCGGGAGGGTTGAATGAGCAGGACTTTCAAAGGCTTATTACCTCAAATTTTGCACCACAGAGGCACAAAAAATGTAGCGCAGCCGCCCTCGGCAGTGTTTGAACAGGCGGGGGCGCCTGTTCTAGATTTTCCGTGTCTTCGTGGTTAAAAATCATTTCAGCGCCTCACCATCCGCGAAAGCGCCGCTTCACCAGACCCGGCTCCATGATCAAGAGAAGCAAAATACCCACCAGGAATCCGCCCACGTGGGCCCACCAGGCCACCCCGCCGGCTTGCTGCGGCCCCACCGTGGAAAAGGCGCCGAAGAGGAATTGCATGACAAACCAAAAGCCCAGGAAGATGTAAGCCGGGATTTCCATGAAAGTGACCAAAATAAAAATAGGCACCAAGGTAAAGACCCGGGCCCCGGGAAAGAGAACGAAATAAGCCCCCATCACCCCGGCAATGGCGCCGCTGGCTCCCACCAGGGGGATCCGGGAATAGGGAGAGAACAGGAGGTAAATGAGATTGGCCCCCACCCCCGAAAGCAGGTAAAGCGCCAGGTATCTCCAGTGCCCCAGCACGTCCTCCACGTTGTCTCCGAAGATGTAAAGAAACCACAGGTTGCCCAGGAGGTGGAGCCAGCCGCCGTGGAGAAAGATGGAGGTCAGGAGAGGAAAAAAGGTGACGCTCAGGGAAACCTGGCCGCTCCATAAAAACTGAAGGAAACGGCCGGGCACAAACCCCAGGATTTCAATGGCCCGGGGGAGAAGTTGCCCTAGAGATAGTTCCCACAGGAAGAACAAGGCCGTCACCCCGATGATGACGAAATTGACGTAAGGGCGGCGAAAGGACGGAATATTGTCGCGTAGCGGGATCATGGTGGAATCGACTTCTTTTATAATACCAATTTTCCTCGGGAATAAAAGCGGCAGGCTGGGGAAAGTTTGACCGGAGACCGAGGACCGGAGACCGGGTTTTTTTCCGGTCTTCGGTCCCCCGTCTCCCCGGTATATTTTCCCTGGCAGAATCTTGGCGCTTTAGTGTCTTGGCATGAAGATTTAACACACGTTCAAGGATTACGGCCGGTTGACCAGAAGCCGCTTGCTGGGAATACGCAGGACAGTCGCGGCCTCTTCCAGGTAAGGCTCCGCCGGGACCGCGTCATCGATGAGCAGAAAGACCCGGGCGGAACTGTGCCACAGCTCTTTGAGCCGGCTCGGGGAAATCAGGTAGTTGTCCTGCGGGGCCACCGGGTAAGGAAACTGGGGCAGGCCGTCCCGCTGCACCATGAGGAGGCGGCGCCCGGAATAAAAGACCAGGGAGGCGCCCAATTCGAATTCCTCGATGCGCTCCATGACGATGACGTCCTGGGGGCCGGCGTTATCCCGGAGATATTCCGCGGGGGCCTTATCGCTCAAATGGGGGGAGAGAATATAGAGGGATATGAATGTGAAAAAAGCAACCACCAGGGCCAGGGCGCTGAAGCAGGTGACCACCACCCAGGGCCGGCGCCGGCCGAAGATCACCCCCCCTAAGGCCAGGCCGGGCAAAATAAAAGAGGCCGGTTTAGCCAACGGCAGGATCATCGGCGCCATGCCGATGAATTCCCGACGGTTGCCGACGCACAGGGCCTCCAGATGGGGCAGCAGCACCACGACGAACATTCCCACCACCGCGACCGCCAACAGCGCCCAGTAGGGGCGGCGGTCCTGGGAAGAGGCCAGGTAGCGCTCCAGGCGCCATCCCACCACCAGGGCCAGGGGCGGCAAGGCCGGCATGGAGTAATATTCAATGCGGCTGGCCGAGAGCGTAAAAAAGCCCAGGATGACCCCGGCCCAGATGAGCAAGAGCCGGGCCTCTTGGTTATCACCCCGGGTTTGACGCCAGAATTTTATTAGGGCTTCGGGGAGCAGCACCGTCCACGGCATGAGCCAGATGAGCAGAAAGACCCAGAACCCCCAGAGAGAAAATGGGATGATGTCCGCGGGCTGGCGCTGGCCGAAGAAGCGGAGAAACTGCTCGTTGATGATCTGATGCTTCAAAAACCCCGGATGGGCCTTTTCCACCCCCACGAACCAGGGGACTATCAACAGGATGGCCAGGGCCAGCCCCTTGGGGGAAAAGATCAGGGAGAGAAGCCGGGGCTGACGGAGCGACAGGGCGTACAGCAGGCAGATGAGCACGGGAAAACCCGCGCCGATAAAGGACTTGCTCAGGAAGCCGGCCACCAGGCCCAGGAAAAAGAGGACGGCCCACTTAAAGGCCGGCTCGTCCTTCCAGCGCATCATGAAATAAAGGGACGCGGCCATGGACACGGTAATGATGTGGTCCGTGAGCAACTGGAGGTGGAGAGCGCAGAACCCCACGGAACTCAGCAGCACCACCCCCCCCAGCCAGGCGGCTCTGACACCCAGCAGCCGCCTCCCGATGAGATAGGTGAGCCAGACTTCCAGAACCGAAAGCCCCAGGGTGGGCAGGCGGGCGCTCCAGTCCGATACTCCAAAAATCTTGTAACCTATAAGGTTGAGCCAGTAGAGCAGGGGAGGCTTGTCCAGATATGGGGCCCCATTCAGAGTGGGAGTGAGCCAGGACCCCGAAGCCAGCATCTCCATGGGGATGAGGGCGTACATGCCCTCGCTCCGGGACAGGGGAATCTGCCAGAACAGGGGGGCATAAACGGCCAGGCACGCCAGACACAGGGTCCAGCCATTGAGCCAGCGGTCCGGGGCAGAGTTGTTCATTTAACTCTGTGTGTCCTCTGTGCCTCTGTGGTTAAGAAAAGTTCCACCGCAGCATGCACCACAAGTCCCTAAGCCCCAGGTGGCGGACCACGGACGGCTCAAAACCCGAATGCATCATGCATTGGGCGCAGCGGGGGTCCCGTCCCACCCCGTAATTTTCCCACGGGGTGCTCTCCATCATCTCCTCAAAGGTGGGGTAATGGGTGTCCACGATCTGGTAGCAGGGCGCCCGCCAGCCCCGGGGGTTGCGGGTGGGGTTGGCCCAGGGGGTGCAGTCGTAGTGCCGCTCCCCCCGGAGGAAACTGAAGTACAGCGGCGTGCTGAAATATTTGAATTTCCGGGCGTCCTTTTGGGTCAGCCGGGTAAACTTGTCCTTGATCTCCTCCCGGCTGAGGAACAGCTCCGGGTTCACCCCGTCAAAGCTGTAGGCCGGGGACACCAGGAGGCCGTCCACCCCCAACCGGGTGAGCAGGGCGAACAGGGCCTTGAGCTCCTCTGGGTCGGTCTCCTGGTAAACGGTGGTGTTGGTGCAGACCCGGAAGCCCTGGTCCTTGGCGGCTTGGATGGCCCGGATGGCAACATCGAATAACCCCGGCCGGCCCAGGATGGCGTCATGGGTGGGGGCCAGGCCGTCCAGGTGGACGCTCAAGGTAAGGCGAGGAGACCGGGGCAGCCGGGGAAGAGACTTTTCTAAGAGGATGGCGTTGGTGCAGAGATAAACGTGCTTCTTGCGGTGCACCATCTCCTGGGCCAGCTCGAAGACCGGGGGATAAATGAGGGGTTCGCCGCCGGTAATGGTGACCACCGGTGCGCCGCATTCCTCCACGGCCGCCAAACACTCTTCCAGGGTGAGGGATTGGCCCAGGGTGTCCCGGTACTCCTGGATGCGGCCGCAGCCCACGCAGGCCAGGTTGCACTGGTGGGTAGGCTCCAGCATGAGCACCAGGGGGAATTTTTCTTCCTTCTTCAGACGCTTCTTGGTGAGATAGCGCCCCAGGTCGTAGCTGAGACTTAAAGGGAAACGCAAAGTTCCACCTTAGTTTCGAATTTTAGATAATCGGTGTTAATCTGCGTAATCTGTGGATCAAACATAACCGCGCTCCCTAAACCACTCCACCGCATCTTCCAAAGCCCGGCGCGCCGGGGTCACCGTAAATCCCAATTCCTTCACCGCTTTGCTGTTATCGAAATACATGTATTTCCGGGCCATGCGCACCGCGGTCAAGGGCATGCGGGGCGGCTTACGGCTGATGTAAGTAGCCCAGCCCTCGTTGACGCAGGCCATGGCCAGGATGGGCCAATAAGGGAGCCTAACCCGGGGCGCCCGGCGGCCGCTGACTTCTGCCAATAGCTGCAATATTTGGGAGAGGCTCAGGTTTTCGTTTCCCAGGATATACTTCTCCCCCACCCGTCCTTTTTCCTCGGCCAGGAGGTGGCCCCGGGCCACGTCCCTAACGTGCACGATATTGAGGCCCGTCTCCAGGTAGGCGGGCATGCGGCCTTTCAGGAAATCCACGATCATCTGGCCCGTGGGCGTAGGCCGGTAGTCCCAGGGTCCCACCGGGGTGCTGGGGTTGAGGATGACCACCGGCAGCCCCTGTTTAGCGTACTGCACCGCGGAGAGTTCCGCCGAGAATTTGGTGCGTTTGTACTGGCCCACCATGTCGTAGTAAGTAACAGGGGTGTCTTCGGCGCCCGGGACGCCGTCACCAGGATTCCCCAAAGTCCCCACTGTACTGGTATAAACAAATCGCTCTACACCCTGGGCATGGGCCTCAGCCAGGAGGTTTTGGGTGCCCTGGACATTGATGGCGTACATGACCTCCGGGTCCGGCACCCAGAGGCGGTAGTCCGCGGCCACGTGGAAGACCCGGGCGCAGCCTTTCAAGGCCTGGGCCAGAGAGTCCCGGTCCCGGAGGTCGCCCTTGGCCACCTCCACGTCCAGGCCGTTCAGGGCCGGATGGTCGTCCTGGCGCACCAGGACCCGGACCTCCCGCCCCGCAGCCAGGAGCTCCTCCACCACCGCCCGGCCTACAAAGCCGGTGCCGCCGGTTACTAGAGTTTTGGTCATGCTTGCCACATGCTGGTAAAAAGTGCTTACTGGGGGAAGGAGCCTGGGAGTCGGCGGTTTGGCGGTTTAGCGGGTTAGCGGTTTAGAGTCAAAAAGCTAAATGCTAAACCGCTAACCCGCTAAACCGCAATTTTCTCCCAGTCCTCCCCTCAAATCATTCTTTCATCGCTCTCAAATACCGCCCCAGGGCCCAAAGGGGGAAGACGTCGCGATAGAGGTGGTAGCGGATCATGAAGTGGCCGGGGAAGCCGGTGCCGGTGAAATAAGGCTCATCCCAGCGGCCCTGGTCGTTCTGGGTTCTTAGCAGATATTCTACCCCGGCCCGCACCTCCGGGGCAAGGGCCTCTCCCGCGGCCATGAGGCCCAGTAAGGCCCAGGAGGTTTGGGACGCGGTGCTGGGGCCGCACCCCTCCATCTCCTTGTAAGGGTAGCACTCGCAGCACTCGCCCCAGCCGCCGTCGGGGTTCTGGTGTTTCTGGAGCCAGGCCGCGGCCCGGCGCACGTAAGGCTGGCCCATATCCTCGCCGATGGCCTTGAGGCCGGCCAGCACCGTCCAGGTGCCGTAGATGCAGTTGACCCCCCACCGCCCCCACCAGGAGCCGTCGGGTTGCTGGGTGCGGCGCAGAAAGTCCAGGGCCGGACCCACCGCGGGATGCTTTAGCCCGTAGCCGCAGACCCCCATCATTTCCAGGACCCGGCCGGTGATATCTTCCGTGGGGGGGTCCACCAAAGCCTTGAGGTCCCCGAAGGGAATGGCGTTGAGCCACTCTTTGGTATTGTCCTTGTCGAAGGAGGCGAAGCCGCCGTTCTTGGACTGCATCCCCAGGCACCAGTTGAGGCCCAGCTCCAAGGCCTGACGGTGGGCCTCCGGGTGGGCCAGGGCCTCTTTCAGGGCCGCCACCACCACGGAGGTGTCATCCAAGTCGGGGTACCAGTTGTTGACGAACTCAAAGGCCCAGCCGCCCGGGGGCAGATCAGGGGCCTTGACACTCCAGTCCCCGGGCTTCAAGATCTGCATGGCTAGAAGCCAGTCCGTGGCCTGGGTTAGGGCCGGGTGTCCCGGAGGAAGCCCCACGGCTACCAGGGCCCGCACCGCCAGGGCCGTGTCCCACACCGGGGAGATGCATGATTGGAGCCGCAGCCGGCCATTATCCGATAATGTAAAGAGCTCCAGGGCCTTAAGCCCCCGGCGTACGGGGTCGGAGTCGGCCCCATAGCCCCGGCAATACAGGGCCAGGATGGAGTTGAGCATGGCGGGTTGGATGCCGGCCCAGTCGCCGCTCTCCTCCTGATGCTCCCGAATCCATTTCTCCGCCTTGGACAAAGCCAGGCGGCGGACAAAGGGAATGGCCACCCGCTGGTAAAGTTTGAGAATCCGGTCCAGGACCGCGAAGAGGTTCTCCAGGAGCGGTTTGTCCGACCTCCAGGCCACCCGGTGTTTGCCGAAAGGCTCCTCCGGGTCCAGAAAGAGTTCGGCCACCCCCTGTTCCCGGGGCAGGGGACAGACTGGATGGTAGGCCATGATGATCATCAGGGGAACGACGGTGGCTCGGGTCCAACTGGAGAACTCGTAAATACTAAGGCCCGACCAGGGTGGAATAAGAATGAATTCCACCGGCAGCAGGGGGATGCCGTCCCAACTTACCTGACCGAAGAGGGCTAGAAAGATACGGGTAAAAACCCGGGTTTTGAGGGCTCCGCCCCGAGCCAGAATAAAGTCCCGGGCCCGGATCATGGCCTCATGCTCCGGGGGGAATCCGGCCAGCTTCAGGGCGAAGTAGGCTTCCACCGAGGTGCTCAGTTCGCCGTCGTCGCCGTACCAGAGGGACCAGCCGCCGTTGGGGAGTTGCTTATCCAGGATATGGGCGGCCATCCGGGGAAAATTGTCTTCCGGCAGGCCCAGAAACCGGTGGAGCATGAGATATTCGGAGGTGATGGTGACGTTGGACTCCAACTCCGCCCACCAATAGCCCTCCTGGCTCTGCAGGCGCAGCAGGGCCTCCCGGGCCTGGTCCGCAGCCTGGTACACCTGAGTTAAAAAGTCGTCAGGCAATGGCCGCACCTTGGCCGTAATGGCTTTCCCCCCCAAATTTTCTCCCCCAGGTTCTTTGAATCATAATAATATAACATTCTAAACCACAATATCAAAGACTTTTACCGCAGCCGCCGGCGGTGGTTTCGGGAACCAATGGTGAGGCGGGTCTTCGTGTCCCCCAGGATCGCTCATCCCGGCAGGCAATGTTTGGCGGGACTGGAGTCCCCACCATTGCCATTTTTATTTATCCGCCTTATATTTAGCGGTAGCCCGGGGCGCTTATTGGCGTTGACCCCGCCCGGGTTTTCTGTTATGGGAACAATCCAGTGGAAAGGAACTTTAATAGTCCGGCTCTGACCGGCGGCCCCGGTCAAGATGGACTTTTCAGGAGATAACATGGCCAGTCCCAAAGAAGAAGAGAAAGAACAGATCATAATCCCCGATGTTTTACCCCTCCTGGCGGTGCGGGACGTGGTGGTTTTTCCCAACATGGTGCTGCCCCTGTTTGTGGGGCGGGAGGCCTCGGTCCTGGCCATCGAAACGGCCCTGGCCCAGGAACGCCTGCTCTTGTTGGCCACCCAGAAAGACCAGACCATGGAAAGCCCGGAGCCGGAGGATATTTACCCCATTGGCACCGTGAGCCTCATCCTGCGGATGCTGAAGCTCCCTGACGGGCGCCTTAAGATCCTGGTCCAGGGGAAGGCCAAGGCCGCGGTGGAAGAGTTCACTCAGGTTCGGCCTTTCTTCCAGGTGAGCCTGAAGGTCATCCCCGAGACCCACGTGGAAAAGATTTCTCCCACTACCGAGGCCTTGATGCGCAATGCCCGGGAGATGTCGGAGAAGATTTTGACCCTCAAGGGCCTCATGTCCCCGGATTTGTTGGCCATTTTGGACTCCATCGAAGACCCCGGCCATCTGGCGGACCTCATCGCCGCCAACCTGCGCCTGAAGATCGAGGAAGCCCAGGCGGTCCTGGAAGAGACGGACCCCATTCAAAGTCTTATCAAAGTCAACGACTTCCTGCGCAAGGAACTGGAAGTGTCCTCCCTCCAGGCCAAAATTCAATCCCAGGCCCGGGAGGAGATTGACCGCACCCAGCGGGAATATTTCCTGAGGGAGCAGCTCCGGGCCATTAAAAAGGAATTGGGCGACCTGGACGAAGCCGCCAAAGAGATGGAAGACTACCGCACCAAGATTACCCAGGCCCGGATGCCCAAACAGGCGGAGGAAGAAGCCTTGAAGCAGCTCTCCCGCCTGGAGCAGATGCATCCCGACGCCGCGGAAGCCTCGGTGGTGCGCACTTATCTGGACTGGCTGGTGGAGGTGCCCTGGAGTAAGAGCACCCGGGACAAGCTGGACGTCAAAGAGGCCAAGGCCATCCTGGACGCGGACCACTATGATTTGGAAAAGGTCAAGGACCGCATCCTGGAATACCTGAGCGTGCGCAAACTCCAGAAAAAGATGAAAGGCCCCATCCTCTGCTTCGTCGGTCCCCCGGGGGTGGGCAAGACCTCCCTGGGCCAGTCCATCGCCCGGGCCATGGGCCGCAAGTTCACCCGCATTTCTTTGGGAGGGATGCGGGACGAAGCGGAGATCCGGGGCCACCGCCGCACCTACATCGGGGCCATGCCGGGGCGCATCGTTCAGGGGATAAAAACCGCGGGGTCCAACAACCCGGTGTTCATCCTGGATGAAGTGGACAAGATCGGCATGGATTTCCGGGGGGACCCCGCCGCGGCTTTACTGGAGGTGCTGGACCCGGAGCAAAACCACTCCTTCAGTGACCATTACCTCAATGTCCCTTTCGATCTCTCCAAGGTGATGTTCATCACCACCGCCAACCTGGTGGACCCCATCCCCTCGGCCCTGAAGGACCGTATGGAGATCATCCGCCTGGCAGGTTACACCGAAGAGGAGAAGCTGGAGATCTTGCGCCGGCACCTGCTGCCCCGGCAGCTTAAGGAAAACGGCCTCAAGCCCGGAGAAATGCAGCTTTCCACGGAAGTCATCCGGGAGGTCATCGTCCACTACACCCAGGAGGCGGGGCTTCGGAACCTGGAACGGGAAATCGGCGCGCTGTGCCGCAAAGTGGCTAGGCGCATCGCGGAAGGCGAAAAGGGTCCCTTTGCCGTCACCCGGGCCAATCTTCACCGGTATCTGGGCCCGCCGCGGTTTTTGCCCGAAAAGGAACTGGAAAAAGACGAAGTGGGAGTGGCCACCGGCCTGGCCTGGACCCAGGTGGGTGGCGAAATTCTGGCGGTGGAGGCTTCCTTGATGCCGGGGAAGGGCCAGCTCACCTTGACCGGGCAATTGGGGGACGTGATGCGGGAATCGGGCCAGGCGGCCCTGTCCTATGCCCGCGCCCGGGCCGAGCGCCTCAAGCTGGCTCCGGACTTCTATGAGAAGCTGGACATCCATATCCACGTACCTGCGGGGGCCACCCCCAAGGACGGGCCTTCCGCCGGCGTAACCATGGGTACCGCCCTGATTTCCGCGCTCACCCAGATACCGGTGCGCCGGGACGTGGCCATGACCGGGGAGATCACTTTAAGGGGCAAGGTCCTGCCCATCGGCGGGCTGAAAGAAAAGGCCATCGCGGCCCTGCGGGCCCACATGACCAAGGTGATCATCCCTGAAGCCAATAAAAAAGACCTAGTGGAAATCCCCAAAAACGTGCGGCGCCGGATCAAGTTCGTTCCCGTGAGCGATATGGACGAAGTGCTTATGGAGGCCCTGGCGCGCTCACCTTTTGAGCTGGCCAAAAGGGAGAAGGTGTCTAAAAAACGCCTCCCTGCGCCTGGACCCCGCACCCTGGTGTGAGGATTTTTATTGGTGGGGCGGGCCTCCGTGCCCGCAAAAGTCAGCATTACCAGCCGGGCTCTTTTTTTCTGAATTCGATTGTTGCTTTAGCTCCGGTTTTTTGAAATCAGCCCTAAGTCCATATTCCTATCAAACGGAGTTGGGCCATGTACCACTGAAAAAGCCCCCTCCCTTGAGGGGAGGGGGTTTGGGGGAGGGTGGCAAAATTTTCATCCGCCGGAATGAAATGATTTCGCCACCCCCACCCCAGCCCTCCCCCCTCCAGGGGGAGGGAGAGTTTGTTCACTTTTGGGAATCGATAAATCTAAACTTTGCTTCTTTTCCGGAGCAAAGGCAACAATCGAATTCCTGAGAACTAACAACTGGCAATTGATTGGTGGGCCAGGCCCGCCCTACCCTTATGGAAATAGAAAACCTGAGCCGCTGGCTGGCCCTGGGGGGCCTCCTTCTCCTGTACGGCTTTTTCGCCACCGCGGAGACCGCCCTGTTCGCCCTGAGTCCCCTGGACCGGCTGCGGCTCAAGGAAAGGCGGCCAGCCCGGGGAGAGATGGTGGAATCCCTGCTGCTCCGCTCCCAGCGTCTGTTAATCACGCTGATCCTGGGGGTGGAAGTGGTCACCATCATGGCTTCGGCCCTGGCCACTTCCCTGGCTCTCTCCCTGTGGGGAGATAAAGGGAAATGGATCGCCCTGGTGGTCATGGCTCCCACCCTCTTGCTCCTGGGCGAAATTATCCCCAAATCCATTGCCCTTACCTACCCGGCGCGGCTGGCGCCCCTGGTGGCTCCGGTGGTGCGGCTGGCCGTGGTCATCCTGGCGCCCGTGAGGATTCTCCTCTTACAGGTGAGCCGGGGAATCCTGGCCACCCTGGGCTTTCGCCCGGACCTGCCGGTCCCTGCGGTGCACCAGGAGGATTTCGTCCGGATGGTGGAGGAAAGTCATCGCGGGGGCATGATCGCCGCCCTGGAACGGGATTTCATTCAAAATCTCCTGGATTTCGGCGAGTTGCGGGTGGGTCAGATCATGGTCCCCCGACCCGACATTTTCAGCCTCCCCCTCGATATGCCCCTGGACCGGATGATTGAGGCCGTCAAACGCTCCCGGTTTTCCCGGATTCCCATTTACCAGAACCATAAGGGCAAGGTGCTGGGCATTCTCCATGCCAAAGATTTGCTGGCTTACTGTCCTGGAAAGGTCTGCGACGAAAAGATAATCCGGAACCTGCTGCGGCCGCCCTATTACGTGCCGGAGAACAAGAGGGCCTTTGATCTGCTCACCGAACTTCAGTCCCGCCGCCAGCGGCTGGCGTTGGTGGTGGATGAATACGGCACTTTGGTGGGCCTGGTCTCGGTGGAAGACCTGCTGGAAGAACTCTTTGGAGAAATTTCCCAGGAGTTCAAGGAAGAAGAAAAATTCTGGGAGGAAGTCGCACCCGAAGTGTGGCGGGTCAAGGCCGCCCTGTCGTTGATGGACTTCAACGATTTGCTGGATGTAAATCTACCCATGGAAGAATTCGACACCGTGGGCGGGTTGGTTCTTTCTTTGTTCGGAGAATTGCCCCGGGTGGGGGACCGCGCTTCTTATGAGGATCTGACCTTCAAGGTGGTGAGGATGAAAGGCACCCGCATCCTGGAGGTGGAGGTCAGGCGGGGTTCGCCATGATCGCCGGGGTTCTCCTGATCTTTGTCCCGCTACTCTTGTTGGAAGCGTTTTTCTCCGCATCGGAGATCGCCCTGATTTCCGCCAGCCGCCGGCGGCTGCAGCACCGGGCGGAAGAGGGGCAAAAAGGGGCGAAAATCGCGCTCAAGCTCCTGGACGCTCCGGAGCGCATGGTGGCCACCTGCCTGTTGGGTTCCAACCTGGCGGAGATTTCCAACACTATTCTGGTCACCGCGGTGCTCATCGGGGCCTTGGGGCCGGGAGGAGAGCTGGTGGCCATGCTGCTCCTGCCCCCCTTGATTTTGATTCTGGCGGAGATCACCCCCAAATCCATCGCCCGGCAGCATCCCAACCGCCTGGCGATGCGCCTGGGCCCTTTCTTATGGGGTGTTTCCTGGATCATTTCTCCGGTCACCTTTGTCTTTGCCCACCTGTCCCGGGTGATCCTGTGGATCACCGGGGCGCGGCACACCAGCCAGTTGCCCTTCATCACCAGGGAAGACCTGCGTCTGGTGGTGCAGAAGAGCGGCCCTGAGGTGGACCTGGAAACCCAGGAGCGCAAGATCATTCACCGCATTCTCCAGTTCAGCCTGCGCACCGTGAAAGAGGTAATGGTCCCCTTGGTCCGGGTGGCGGCCATCCCGGACAGCGCCACCATCGCCCAGACCCTGGAAGAATTCCACCATACCCGGTTCGCCCGCCTGCCGGTGTATCAGGGCCGCATCGACAACCTGGTGGGGGTGCTGCACGGCTTCGACCTCTTGGGAGAAGAACCCTCCGGGGAGTCCATCAAACCATTCATCCGGCCGGTGCAATACGTGGCGGAAGTCAAGAAAATCGACCGCCTGCTGGCGGAGATGCAGCGCTCCGGCGTCCATCTGGCGGCGGTGGTGGACGAATATGGCGGCGCAGTGGGGATCGTCACCATTGAAGACCTCCTGGAAGAGATCGTGGGGGAGATCGCCGACGAATTCGACCAGGAGGTCGCGCCGTACAAAAAACTGAAGCCCGGGCATTACCTGGTAAGCGCCCGCATGGAAATCGGCGCCCTCAACGAAGCCCTGCAACTGGACCTTCCTCCGGGAGACTACGAAACCCTGGCCGGGTTTCTCATCTCCCAGTTGGGGGATCTCCCCCGGGTGGGGGAAAACATCCAGTTTCGCAATCTGCGCTTCGTGGTGCGCCAGGCCGACACCCGGGCCGTAAGGGAAGTGGAGCTTTTCACCCATGGGCAAGCAGCCTGAACTTTGGGCGTATTTTGATTGTTTCGCGGGAGTGAGCGGCGATATGACCCTGGGCGCGCTCATCGACCTGGGGCTGGATGTCCGGGAACTGCGGGAGGTCCTGAGCCTCACGGCCCAGACGGACATTGAGCTAACGACGCGTCGGCTGGAGAAGAACCACCTCACCGGGGTCAAAGTGGAATTTGCCAGCGACTTTCCCCAGCCCACCCGGAGCTACGCCGAAATCTGCGCCCTTCTGAACCAGGCCCCGGTGAGCGACGGGGTGCGGCAGCGGAGCCTTAAAATGTTCCGGATGCTGGGAGAAGTTGAGGCCCGCATCCACGGCCAACCCCTGGAACAGGTGCATTTCCATGAGCTGGGGGGTCTGGACACCATCCTGGACGTGGTGGGCGCGGCCTGGGGGGTGGAAAAACTGGGAATCACCCGGGTTTTTTGCAGCTCCCTGCCCATGGGTTGGGGAATGATTGCCTCAGCCCACGGCCGCCTTCCCAACCCGGCCCCGGCCACTATGGAGCTGCTCAAGGGGCTGCCCCTGTACGGCACGGACCTCCCCGGAGAGCTGGTGACCCCCACCGGCGCGGTCATCCTCAAGGGCCTGGAGGCCCGATACGAACCCTGCCCGGCCATGCGCCTCACCCAGGTGGGCTACGGCGCCGGGAGCCGGGATCTCCCCGGCCACCCCAATTTGCTGCGGATTTACTTGGGGGAGCCGTTGGCCGCGGCCCCGGGGCTTAGGGAAACGGTTTCGGTTTTGGAGACCCACATCGACGACATGAATCCGGAGCTTTACGAGCCGCTCATGGCCGGGCTGTTTGCCGCGGGGGCCTTGGACGTGGCCCTGGCGCCCATCCAGATGAAGAAGAACCGCCCGGGGGTGCGCCTCACGGTGATTGCGCCCCCTGCGGCCCGGGAAAGCCTGCTGGAGCGGCTCTTCCTGGACTCCACCACCCTGGGGGTGCGGGTCATGGAGGTGGAACGGGTGGCGGCCCGGCGCTGGCCGGAGACCGTGGATACGCCCTATGGCCCGCTGGAAGTGAAAGTGATGGAATACGGCGGCCAACGCCGGGTGATGCCGGAATACGAGGCCTGCCGCCGGTTGGCCGAGGAGCGCGGGATATCGCTCTTGGAGGTGTACCGGTTTATTAATCCGCAGATTCCACAGATAAACACGGATTAGACTACATCAGGTACATCAGGCAGGGTGGATTGGCAGGAATGGGCTTCTCAGTCCCGGAAAAGGCGCAGTAATAGTAAAACAGCCCGTCACAGAAACATACCGGTGACTGCTCCTGGACCAAGCAGGGGCATTGGCGGCAAAATCCCGGCAGGTCCGCGGCCCCGGCCACGGGAACCCCGAACCGCCCGGCCCGGAATTCTTCTAAATTAAACATAAAACATAAAATTTAGAACAGCCGCCCCCCGGTGGCTCGTCGGGGCATAGTGTGCCGTGCCCTTTGCCAAGCAGACTGAAAACCGAAAACCGAAAACTGTCCTTAAATCAGCTTCTCCTTTACCAAATACTCCATGGCCCGCTGGGCATAGGTGGCCATCATCGTGATCATCCAGGTGAAGTGCTGCTGCAGGTCCTGGAACATGCCGGCGTCAGCCATGCCCAGGAGACCGGTCATCACGGTGCGGACCCGGACCATCTCCGGGTCGCCGATCTGGGCCTGGGCCAGGTTGATTTCCTGTTCCAGCCCCCGCATGAACTCCAGAAAGACCAGGCGGCCTCCCTCTCGGGCCTCGCCCTGGAGTTGATTGAGGGGCATCAGGAGGCGAGAGGCCAGAAGGATTTCCGCTTTGATACGATCGGCGTAGTGGAAGGTAATGACCGCTTCCCGGGCGTTGGCGGGGAAGGTTTCGGGCATATGCTCCTCCAGATTTTTTGCCCTTTACCTTAGCATAATTGCTTATGCCTCACAACTTATCTGCCGCGTGGGGTGGTCCGCGGTCAGCTTTCAGCCGTTATTACTCGGAGCGGAAAAGAAATTCCATTCACCCCCACCCCAGCCCTCCCCCCTCAAGGGGGAAGGGGTTAAAGGAAGGAATTGCTTTAATGCTCTGAGTAATATTATCTCACGCCAAGACGCCAAGACTAAAAGGGCACGGCAAACGCCGCGCCCTATTTAATTAATTTCTTTGCGTCCTTGGCGCCTTGGCGTCTTGGCGTGAGAAGTAAATTCTATCCCCTATTCCCTGATCCCTAACCCCTGGCCTATGACTGTCCGGTCGCGGGAGGGTATTGAATCTGCTGCTTCTTCATCTTTTCGATCAAGGTGGTGCGGTTCAGGTGGAGGAGTTGGGCCGCCTGGCTCTTCACCCCGTTGCTTCGCGCCAGGGCTTTGAGAATGAGATTTTTCTCATAATCCTGGACCACGGCCGCCAGGTTGATGCCCTGTTCGGGGAAGTCCACCGCCTCCGACAGCCGCTCCAGGGGCTGGGGGTGGAATTTTTCCGGCAAATCCGCCACGTCCACCACTTCGCTTTCGGTGAGGATCACCAGGCGTTCCATGAGGTTTTCCAGTTCCCGGACATTCCCCGGCCAGGAATAGTGGGCCAGACAGCTCATGGCCGCAGGAGTCAATTGCTTCAGGGGCTTCTTTTTCCGGGTGCAAAATTCTTTAAGAAAATGCCGGGCCAGTAACGGGATGTCACTCTCCCGCTCCCTTAAAGGCGGGACTTTGATGGGAATGACGTTAAGGCGGTAAAAGAGGTCCTCCCGAAACCGCCCCTGGCTCACCAGAGTTTCCAGGTCCGTATTGGTGGCCGCAATAATCCGGATATCCACCCGGATGGTCTTGATCCCGCCGATGCGCTCAAAGGTCCGGTCTTGCAGGACCCGAAGTATTTTAACCTGGAGGTTGGGGCTCATCTCGGCAATTTCATCCAGGAAAATGGTGCCGCCGTTGGCCAGCTCGAACCGGCCGATGCGGGTGCGCACTGCATGAGTAAACGCGCCCCGTTCGTGGCCGAAGAGTTCGCTTTCCAGCAATTCCCCGGGTATGGCCCCGCAATTTACCGGAATTAGTGGCCCTTCCCGGCGGGAACTGTTATAATGAACAGCTTGGGCGATGAGTTCCTTGCCGGTTCCCGATTCCCCCTGGATGAGGATGGTGCTGTCCGTATCCGCCACTTTCTCGATGATTTCGAAGACCTGGTGGATAGCCTCACTCTTGCCGATGATGTTGGCAAAGCCGTAACGCTTCTGGAGCTGTTTTTTGAGCTGGAGGTTTTCCCACTTCAGGCGGCGGTGGTCCAGGGCCCGTTCCACCACCAGCAGCAGTTCCGCGGGGTTCACCGGCTTGGTGAGGTAGTCATAGGCCCCCTGGCGCATGGCGTCCACGGAACTCTTAATAGTGCCGAAGCCGGTGATGATGATGCAAGGACATTCGGGATGATGCCGCACCAGGAATTGCAGGATCTCCATGCCGCCCACGCCGGGCAATGACAGGTCGGTGAGCACCAGATCAAAGAGGTTTTCTTTGACCCGCAACAGGCCGCTTTCGCCGTCGGCCGCGGTCTCCACCTCATAACCCCCGGTTGCCAGGATCTCCTGGAGCCCTTGGCGAACCCCAGGTTCATCGTCAATTACGAGTATGGTAGCGGAACGGGATTCCATAAGGCTTTCTTCGAGTTAGAGACATTATACTCAAAATCCCTCAGGTGTCAATAAAATGACGTAGTTTTCCCTCCCGTGGGCCGCTAAGGAGAAAAAGGGGTTGACTTGGGGAAAGTCTATTGTTAATTTTGGGCAGCCATTGGGCAGGGACAACTAATCAAAATATGGTATTTCCTACCGTAGCATTCATCCTCGGGGCTTATGGCATGTATGCTTTCTTCACGGCCTGGCCCCGCCGCCAAGGACGGCAGGGGCGTGAACGCAGCCGCGGCCGGTGGTGGTTCAGATTTACCCTGATGGGCAGCCTGGCCGCCGGGCTGGGCCTCCTGCTCTGGTTTTCCCTTCCTGGGGGGGGGCAGGAATCCCGTTTCCAGTTGGCAGGTTTCCTAGGGCTGAGTTGGCAGGACGGCTGGGCCGCGCCTAAAGAGGAGAAACGGGTCGAGCCGTTGCCGGTGAAAAGCCAGGGCGCCGGGGAGCAGCCGGTCTATTCCCTGCTTCATCCCTCGGCGCCCCCGGAGCAGGCGGCCCCGGGGAAGAAAAAGGCCCCGGCCTTGAAGCCCTTGCCCAAGCCCAAGGCCAGGACGGCCGCGTCCAAAGCTTCGGCCAAAAAGGGCAAAACTCCCGCGGTGGCGGCCAAGAAAGAAAAAACCGGCGCCAAAGCCAAGGCCAAAAAAAAGAAACCCGCAACCCAAGCTTCCAGCGCCCGGGCCGCGGGAGGTTGAGAGTTTATATCCACAGATTACACAGACTTACCCAAATATAAGAAATTTATGGCCCTGGCAGCTTTCCGCCAGGGCCATAAAATTTTTGGGGTGATTCTCAGTATCCTCGGCGTCTCGAAGGCATAAAATTGAGCCATTTTCCTCTTGTCACGAAAAGTTCAAGGTTTACGGTTCAAAGTTCAAAGTTTAGACCGAGACTCCCGAGAACTTTTCATTATTTATGCATTAGCCAACGTTCATGAGCGACTGGTCTGAGAAGTTCTAGACCGCACAGGCTGGAAAGCCTGTGGTTGCCTTGCTGAATCAACAACTCTGCCCACAGGCCGGAGGCCTGTGCCACGAAATTTTTTCAGGTTGGTAGTTTCGCTCGAAATATAGAGATCCTTTTTTGCGACCTCTATGGATTCTTTTTCGGAGCTAAAGCAATATCAAAATTGTTTTAATCAGCAGGTAAAGCCCGGGAATACTTCCACAGGGCCAGGCAGGCGACCATATAGCCCAATACCCCTAACAGACCCGTAACCATGGCTCCGGTAAAGATGCTAGAGACCGTGGCCACAAAGGCCCCCAGGACGGAGCAGACGCCGTTGACCCCCCAGAACCAGGGGAGCAGATCCTCCCGGCCTCGAGCCCGGGCCGCCTCCAGCCCCATGGGAAAGGGAGTGCCCATGAACAGCCCCACGGCAAAGACGAAAGAAGCCACCGCCACCATCCTCACCGGCTGAGGCGCAGCCCGGAGCAAGCCGGCGAAAGCGGGGAGGGTCAGGATGGCTAGGAAGGTGGCCCCCGCGGCCCCCAGGAGAAAGAGGCGGGCCTTGGTCCGGGGCCGGCCCGGCAGCTCCGAGGACAAGAGGCTGCCCACCCCTGAACCCAGGAGGAGAGAAAACAGAGTGACCACCAGGCCGTAAACCGGATGCCCCAGGATAATGCCGGTGCGTTGCATCACTGCGATTTCCACCAACATGAAGGCCAGGCCGATGGCCGCGAAATAGAGGGCCGGGACGCCGTCCCCCGCCTGCCAGACCCGGCGCCCTTCCCGGAGGTATAAGGGCAAAATGGTAATGGCCGCGGCCGCGGCCACCAGGGTCAGGCCCAGGAGACCCAGGATGAGAATGGCCACATAGTTGAAAGTGTGGCCGCTGGCCTGGGCCGTATCCCAAATGTTCTGCCAGTTCCAGAATTTAAACAAGTCCCCGGGGCGGACCACGAAGAAAAAGAAAGGGCGGTTGTCCGTGGGAGAGGAGATGTCAAAGCCGTAAAACTGCTGCCATGGCCGGCTGGCGGCGGGATTGAGGAGGGTAAGAAAAGGCTGGGCGGGACGGCTGGGGGAATAAAGCACCGCAAAACCGCACTTCTGGGCCATGTCCTCGATTTTCCGGCAATCTTCGGCGCCTAACGGATTGGGCGAGACCAGTACGGTGGCAATGCCGGGCATAAGGCTCGAGGCTTGACGCAGGTTGGCCACCACGGCCACGCACTTCTGGGGGTCTTTCTGGCCACTGGCGACCAGGGCCTCCTGGGCCAGGGCGGTGAGGCGGTAAGCCTCCTCCGGCGCGGTGGGCCGGTACCAGCGGGAGACGCTGAGGATTCCCCCGGGTTTCAGGCGGCTGAGAAAGGTGCTCCAGGCCTCGATGGTGTAAATGGTGTTCTCCGACAGGGCATAGGCCCCGGAGGCGGTGGCCGCCCAGGTGTCAATGAGGCTGATCTGAATAAGGTCGTAGCGCTCCGGGGTGCGCTCCAGCCAGTTCCGGGCTTCTGCGGCCACCAGATGCACTTGGGGGTGATGCGCGATACGGCCGGAAAACTCGGCATAATCCTCCTGGAGGAGCTTGATGAAAACCGAGTTAAGCTCGATGCCGGTGACCTTGCGCCCCCCCATCATCAGGGCGCAGAGCACGTCCCGCCCTCCTCCCACCCCGACGATGGCCACCTCCCCCTGGGGGCGGAGGTGATAGGCGGCGTTGACCACGTCGTAGGCCAGGTACCCGTGTTTGCTCAGGTCCCCGTCAAACTGGGTGATCCAGGTGGCGGAATTGGCGTCCACATTTTCATAGCGGGTGTAAACCTTGGGGAAACCTTCGGCGGGCAATTTGTCGCCCATGCCCCACCCCAGCAGTCCCACCCCGCCGAAGCCGGGATCCCGGAGCTCCGGGGGGAAGACTGCCACCCGGCTGTAAGCGTTCCAAAAGACTTTTTCCGCGGGAGGTTCCCATATTCCTTTCACCCAGCGGGGAGAAAAAAGTGGCGGGGCCGCCAGGCAGACGGCCACAAAGACGGCCAGGCCGCCCACCCCCACCACTGTCCCCCAGGGGCGACGCTGAGGCCAGGCCCACCGGGCTGCCAAAACCAGGGCCAAAGACGCGGCTCCCAGGGCCGCGGGAGGTCCTAGAAGAGTTAAGGCCGGCTGGACCAGCAGGCAGCCCAGGGCCGCGCCCACTAGATCCGCAGCGTACAGCCGTCCCACCGGGAAGGGGGTCCGGGTCAAGGCCAGGGCCACAATCATTCCGGACAGAAAAAAGGGAATGCCCCATAATCCCACGATGAGCAGCAGGGAGATGACTGCCACGGGATGAAAATCCATGGTGAAGGCCACCCCCAGGGACAGCAAATAAGAGACTACCAGGCTGGCGGCAAAATAGGCGGACAGCCGCGCCATGGCGGCCAGACTATCATCCGGCGGGTACCGATGGCGGTGCAAATAAACGTACATGGCCCCCCCGGCCATTCCCAGCATGGCTAAGGAAATAGCCGCGAACGCGAAATGGTACCATAGGACGACGCTGAAAATGCGGGTGAGAATGATTTCTACAAAGACGGTGGCGGCGGTGACGACAAACAGTAAGACATAGGCTTTTCTGGCATTCATCCCCTGGCAGGCTCCTTTATCCTTAATCCGTGGGTGAGTTTTGGCGGGTAGTTATTTTTAATCTCACGCAAAGCCGCCAAGGCGCCAAGTGGGCCCGGCGGAATCGCCGTGCCCAATATATCTTTTAACTTTGCGTCCTTGCGTGAGGTATAGTTTTTAGAACGACAAATCCAACCGGAACCACCCCAGGCGGGAAAGCAACGCGGTGAAAGGCCGGCGCACCTGGGGGGCCAGGAACCGCGGCCATTCCTGGGGGAGCAGTTCCAGGCGGGCCGCATCGCCGCTGACCCGCAGGCGCACATGGGTGAAACCCCGGCGGCGCAGCCAGGCTTCCGCCGCCGCCACCCGAGCCAGGTCTTCCCGAGTCAACAACGTGTTGTAAGGGAAGCGGGTAGCCAGGCAGCTCTGAGCCGGTTTGTTCCAGGGCAATCCCAGGCGGCGGCTCAACTCCCGGACGGCGGCTTTGTTTAACCCTACTTCCAGCAAAGGGCTGGATATCCCCAACTCCCGGGACGCCTCCAATCCCGGGCGGTAATCCGACAGGTCATCAACATTGGTGCCGTCCCACAAGATGGTAATGTTATGGTCCGCGGCAATTTTCCAGCCCGCCTGGATAACCGCCTTCTTGCAGCCATAACAGCGCCGGGGGGTGTTGTGCTGAAATTCGGGCACCGACAGAGGGTCGATTTCCCTAACCAGATGGCGCACCCCCAGGCGGCGGGCTAGGGCTGCGGCCGCGGCCAATTCTCCCGGGACGATGTGGGGGCCGGTGAAGGTCAAGGCCAACAGGTCGGACCCCAATACCCGGCTGGCCGCAGCCAGCAGCAGGCTGGAGTCGATGCCCCCGGAAAAGAGCAGCAACGCGGGACGGTGTTGGCGCAGGTAATTTTCTAGGTTAATCATGTCAAAATTTTGAGTTTCGAGTTTCGAGTTTCAAGTTTTGAATTTTGAATTTTGAGTTTCGAGTTTTGTTTTGAGTTTCATCTGCTCTTTGCAGAAAATAGATATTGAATTTCGAGTATTGAGAAAGATGGTCATTATTCCAAAAACTAAAAACTCGAAACTAATAACTTGAAACTCTCTCAACTATCCCTACTGACGGTGGGGACGCAGTGGATGTCACCGTCCGTAGGCAGCAACTCCACCGGTTCCCCCAGGAGGAATTGGCCCTGGGCGATCCAGTCTTTGAGAATCCGGGCAATCTCCCGGGCCCGCACCAGGCTGGACAGGGGTACGGTGACCACTTCCTTGCCGTCCAGGGTCATGGCGCCGCTCTTCAGCTGAGCGTAGCTTACGTGGCCCAGGATCCGGCCGGTGCCCGCGGGATAGTCATGGCCGTAGTCCACGATGGGGGCCAGCAGTTCTTCATCGGCGACCGCGCAAAAGTGGGCGATCTCCTCGTTGAGCATGGGGATGGGAATTCCCAATCCCACGGACAGGGAACAGCCGTAGCCCAGGAGGCTCACCCCCACCAGAAACCTGGGGTTCATCTTCTTCAGGTCGCCCAGGACCATGAGGGTCCCCGCGGGGCCCAGGGGGATGCCGTGCTCGCTTCGGGGCTTGGCGGGGTTGTGCTGGGTGCCGGGAAAGACCACATAACCCACCCCGCCCCCTAGGAAGATTCGGGTGCCGATGCCGATGGTGCGGTAGTAAGGGTCGTTAAAGAGAGGGCTGAGCTGCCCCGCGGTGCAGAAATTGGCGTTTCCGGCTCGGGGCCTCAGCGGCCCCATGTAAGTGTAAATGGTGCGGTTGGAGAGGTTCACCGCGCAGTTGTAATTCTGGTAGCAGTTGCGGGGGTTGTAGAGCACCGCGTTGACCAGCTGCTTCAGGGTGACGTCTTTTTCCGCGTTCTTGCTGGGGTAGCAGTCGGTGCCGTAGGCCTCGGCCACCAGGCGGACGGCTTTACCCGCCACCAGGTCCTGGATGACGTGGCCCCCGCCGTACTTGAATTCCCCGGGATAGACCTTATTCAGCGGGTCGTCCTCCGCGGGTTCCGTGGCCCCCAGGTAAACATCCACCGCGGCCAGCCCGGCATATGCGGGAACCTGGTTGAGCCATACCCGGGAGGCCTTGATGGGCGGCTTGGTATGCCCAAAATTGAGGATGGCCCCGGAAGAGCACATGGGGGAGAAGGTGCCGGTGGTTACCACGTCCACGGTGCGGGCCGCTTCCACTTCACCTTTTTCCCGGACCAAGTGGATGATCTCCTCCGCGGTGACCACCACGGCTTGACCCCGTTTGATTTTGTCATTAATTTCCTGATAGGTTTTGTTTACCTGATAATTGGTCATAAAATCGATCCTTCTAATCAATAGCGACCGGACAGCCGCGATGTTTCCTGCGAACCTGGGAGATTTGGGTCACTTTTTTATCACCAGCCTGATTTCGCTATTTGTCATCATTGACCCCTCAGGGAACATTTTGCCCTACCTGGCCTTATCGGGAGGACTTTCTCCCCGGGAAACCCGGGGGCTGGCCTTTCGGGCCTGCCTGTATGCCTTCATCATATTGGTGTCCTTTATTGTGGCGGGCCGCCTGATTCTGAACTTTTTCGGCATCAGCCTGCCGGCCTTTCAAATCGCCGGGGGACTCATCCTGTTCCGCATCGCCTTCGACATGCTGGAAGGCCGGGGCCATTTCCAACGGCTGGACACCTCCACCAGCCTGGTGGCCGCGGACTACCGGGACGTAGCCCTGGCGCCCCTGGCCATTCCGTTACTTAGCGGCCCGGGCGCCATCTCCACCATCTTAGTGCTCACCAGCCGGGCCAAAACCCGCCTGGAAGACGCCCTTATCCTGGCGGCCTTAATACTGGTAATGGCGGCTTCCTACCTGTTTTTCCGCTCTGCCGAACGACTGCTGCGCTTCCTGAAAGAGAGCGGCATCCGGATGTTAACCCGGCTTATGGGCCTCATCCTGGCCGCGCTGGCGGTGCAATTCGTTCTCTCCGGCCTCCGAGCCGCATTTCCCGCATTGGGGTGAGGGTTTTCCGGTTTCCGTTTTTCATTTTTCGTTTTCGATTATTGCCTTTGCTCCAAAGGGGAATCCAGACAAACCTGTTTATTTTGAAGAATCACCAACCGGCGTGGCCTCATTCCTATCGAGCAGGCACAAGACAGGACGGATTTCGCAAAATGGGGCGCCCAACGGCGCACCTCTGGGGGCATAGTCTAACCAGCCTTTGGGTTACTGCTTTTTGGGAGGCTGACTCTTTTGTGGCCCCAGACGCTTGATGGCGTCGTCCGCGTCTTTGCGGTCTTGCTGGCGTTGTTTTTCTATCTGCGCTTCCCGCCTCCTGATTTCCCTCTGGTCCACCACCCCCAACTTGGTCCGGGGGGGGTCATGCTGCAGTTGTTCGCGCTGCCGTTGGGCCTTCTGGTCGGCCTTCTGGTGCCACTTTCCCCGCAGGATTTCTTCCTTGGATTTTTGTTGCTGCTGGGCTTCCACGGTAGGAGCCCAGATGGCCAGTCCAAAGACAAAAAAGCCCGCCAGGAATGAGAAAAGCAGCTTTTTCATTGTATAACCTCCGTTCTTATATTTTTTACGACCATAACAATAAAAATGATTAGGCCCTTAGCTCCGCCAAAGTGACGGAGAAGCTTGGGGGAATCCTGAGCATGGCGACAAACCTGGGCTTATCCGCTGGAGTCTCCACGACTACCCCCACCATGGCCTTGCCGGCAGTGCCCCGGCCGGTATTTAATCCCTATTCCTTATTCGCACCCTGACCCCTAAAACCTAAAACCTAAAACCTGACCCCTAAAACCTAAAACCTAAAACCTGACCCCTAAAACCTAAAACCTAAAACCTGAAACCTGAAACCTAAAACCTGCTAGTAAAAATCCACCGGGTCGATATGCCGCGAGGCCGACCAGTGGAAAAACAGGTTGCTGGGCAGACCCTGGAAGATGTAGCGGGTGGGCGGCAGGAGAAGGCGGCGGCAGATGGAAGAAAAGGAGTAGAACTCTTTAAAGCAGCGCCACACTTCCTCCTCGCACTCTTCCGGGGTCATGTGTTTGGGCACGAAATTGCAGACCATGCCCAGGTATTTTTCCGCGTCGGGATTGTGCACCCGGCCTTCCTGGTTGAGCTGGTCCCACATGGGGGTGCCCCGCCGGGGGGTAGCCACGTTGAAGAAGGCCATAGGGGCCTTGATGCGCTTAAGAAAGGCCAGGGTTTCGTCAAAAAGTTCTTTTTTGTCCCCGTCCAGGCCGAACATGAAGTTCAGGGAATAGAAAATCCCTTTTTCCCGGAGGCGGCTCAGGAGCCATTCGTATTCCTTCACCGGGTTCTGCAGCTTATCGATGGAGTCGATGCTCTCCTGACAGACGTTTTCAATGCCGATGTTCACATGGTAGCAGCCGGACTTTTTGGCCAGGTCCAGAAGTTCCTCATCCCGGGAGGTATTGATGGTCCACAGGCAGCTCCACTTGATATTCAGGGGAATGAGGGCCTGGAACAGGTCTTTGGCGTATTCCCGGTGGCCGGTGAGGTTGTCGTCGATGAAGTAGATGTTGCGAAGGCTGGTCACCCGGACATTGGCCTCGATCTCTTCGATGACCTCCCCCAGGGGCCGGCGGCGGTAGGTGTGGCCATAAACGATGGGCACCTCGCAGAAGGCGCAGTGATAAGGGCAGCCCCGGGTGGTCTGGGTGGGCGCGATCTTCACCCGGTAGCGCCGGTAGTCCACCAACTCCAGGCGGGATCGGGGCAGGCCCTTGAGGTCATGAAAGTCGGCGGCCTGGTAGCGTGGTTTGAGGCGTTTGAACCGGGCGTCTTCCAGGACCTGGGCCCAAACCATCTCCGCCTCCCCCACCACCACTGCGTCGCAGTGTTCCAGGGCCTCCTCGGGATGGAGAGTGACGTGAAAGCCGCCCATGACCACGGGCACGCTCCGGGAACGGAACTCCCAGGCGATCTCATAGGCCCGGATGGAGGTGGCGCAGGTGGCGGTGATGCCCACCAGGTCATAGTCCCGATTATAGGGGATGGGCCCCAGGCGATCGTCGGCCAGTTCCACCCGGATGCCCTTTGGGGTGAGACCGGCCAGATACGGCAGGGTGATGCCTAAAAGCCAGCGGGTGCGGCTGCGCAAGGTTCGACCCCCCGGATACTGGGTGGCGGGTTGTACTAACAGAATTCTCATGAGAATTAGAACCACCGGAACGTGGGATACACATTTTATTTTATGAAAACCACCAGGTTAATTACAATATAAAAGAACCCCGTGGCTGCCGCCGCGGCCTGGTCCGGGCTTAAGCTGACAGGGATCAAAAATTTTCTACCAGGTTGGCCCCCGGGTTTTTCTAGGTTATCTTAGATAAAATGCGAGCCATTTCTTGTCCCATCTGTGAGAAAGACGATACCCGCGTGGTGCGCCGGCAGCATGTCCAAGACCTGTTGATCACCACGGTGGCCTGTCTGGGTTGCGGCCTGGTTTACCATAATCCGGTATCGGAGGACCAGGATCGCCGGGAACGTGGCACCAGCCACCGGCAGTTGCATACGGGCACATCCCGGAATCATCGGCAGCACCGCAAGCTGAAGCAGCGCCTGGAACTCCAGTGGCCGCTCCTCCGCCGGGTCTTCCGGCCGGGTCTGCGGATTATGGAGGTTGGTTGCGGCCTGGGAGGCGTCGGCGGCCGGCTGCAGAGGCAGGGCGCCAGGGTCTGGGGGGTGGAACCCGATCCGGAGCAAGCCGCCTACGCCCGGGACCATTGGGGCCTGGCCGTTCTCCCCAAACGCTTTGAGGAACTGGAATGGGCGGGAGAACCCTTTGACCTTTTTCTCGTCTCCCACGTCATCGAACATTTTCCCGACCCTCTGGCCTTTCTGGAGAAGGCGGGAACCATGTCCCACCGCGGAACCCGGCTCTTTGTGGAGACCCCCAATATTCTGGCCCCCAAGGTGAGTTTTAAACGGCTGTTTTCCCCGGCGCACAATTTTTATTTTTCTCCCCAGACCCTGGAGTGGCTGTTGCTCAAGGCCGGATGGCAGGTGGAGCGCCTCAAGGTATGGCGCCGGGATTCCTTTCAGGTGCTTGCCAAGCCTTGCCCTCCCAGGCCCCCCGAACCTATCCCCCAAGAATCCCGGAAAGTGCTGGCTGCAATCTCCCGCCACCGGTACCTGTACTACTCCAAGCTGCTATTCATCTGGCGCAAGATCCCCTGGTGGCGGAAATACTGGATGTACACCCCGGACCCGCGATACCGATGAAGTAAGCCAATCCGGCGGGTCAAGTCTTTCGAACCAGGGGTATTACCTTACCTTTGCCCCCGGGGCTGGGTACCTCGGGTTCTCCTTTGGGGCGGGGCTTGGGGGGAATGAGCGCCAGGCGCACCGGCTGGCCACCCATGGTGAATTCCTCCCCCCGGAGGTGGGCTTCTTCCAGAATCCACACCAGGTTCTGGGGAGGCAGGGTGAGGACCAGAAGCTCCACCTGGTACCAACCTTTTTTGACATCAGGATTGATGTCATTGATGCGGGCGTAAAACGCCGGGTGGTGGTCCAGGTAAACCAGCACTAGGTCGTTGGCAACGGCGTTGATTTTCATGACAGAAATATTTTAAACCACAGATGAACGCAGATTAACACAGATTTTTCCGGTTCCCAAGCCGAGCTTGGGAACCAGGCAAAATATATGATCATATCTGCGTTCATCTGCGGTTAAATATTCAGGAGGCGACCGCCATGGCCGAAGTGGAATTCATTGACCTCGCGCCCCATCTAAACGAAGACCCACGGGGTCTGGCCTACTTTCCCTGGCAGACCCAGGAATTGCGGGACCCCGCCAGCGCCCTGCGCACCTTTCACCTCATCTCCATCGTGCCGGGCCAGGTGCGGGGCAACCATTTCCATCCCGCTTATGAAGAGTGGCTCTACGTTTTTCATGGGAGGGGCATCTTTCGGTGGGAAACCGGAACCGCGGAGGTAAGGGAGCGCTTGATTGCAGACGGCCGGACCATGATCCGCATCCCGCCAGGGGTGGCCCACGCCATAGAGAATCCGGGGCCGGAGATTCTGTACCTCATCGCCTGGCGGGAAAGAAGCGGGACCGGCGCCGCAGAGCTGGAATCGGTGCCTAAAATATTGGTCCACAGATGACCCGGATTTTCACGAATAATTAAAATCTGAGTCAATCTGTGCAATCCGTGGATTGTGTTTCTTGCAGTTTCATAAAATACCGCAGCACCAGAGGCATCTCCAGGCCGCTGGCCTTAAGCAGGGACTCGTTGGTTAAAATCTCCAGGGGCGGACCGTCGGCTTTGATCTCGCCCTTATGGAGCAGCACCACCCGGGTGGCCACCTCCAGGGCCAGTTCAAAGTCGTGGGTGGCCACCAGCTTGGTGCCGGAAAAATCTCTCAGTAGCCGGATCACCTCCCGGCGGCCCCGGGGGTCCAGGTGGCTGGTGGGCTCATCCAGGAGCATCACCTCCGGGGTCATGGCAAAGACGCCCGCCAGACCCACCCGGCGCTTCTCCCCGCCGCTCAAATGATGGGGCACCCGGCGCTCATAGCCTTCCAGCCCCACCGCCTCCAAGGCCCGGCTTACCCGGCCGTTCACCTCTTCCGGCGTCAGTCCCTGGTTTATAGGCCCGAAGGCTACGTCGTCAAAGACCGTGGTGCAGAAAAGCTGGTCGTCGGGGTTCTGGAACACCAGCCCCACCCGCCGCCGGGCTTCGTCCACCGCCGGATGGTTGGTAAGGGGTTGGCCCAGGACGGTGACCTCATGGGGAACATGATGCAACAGCCCCAGGATATAGAGAAACAGGGTGGTCTTCCCCGCGCCGTTGGGACCGATGAAGACCACCGTTTCCCCCGGCTGCACCAACAGGTTCAGGTCCTTGAGCGCCGCGGTGCCGTTCCCGTAATTAAAAGTCAGTCCCTGGATGCGGATTACTTCAGCCATAAACGGTCTACTCCTGTTAAAATCGCGGCGGCCAACAGGATGGCTCCCCCCTTCAGGGCGTCGGGCCAGCCGGCGGCAAATTCCTGGAAAGTCCCGAACCGGTCTTTAAAGCCTCGGGCCAGCATGGCTTGATAGATGCGGTCGGTGCGCTCAAAGGCCCGGACCACCAGGAGCCCCACCAGGCTGCCCAGGGTGCTAAGCGCGCCGCGGCTCGACCGGGGCTTGAACCCTCGGGCCTTGAGGGCCTGCTGCATCGTGCGGTTCTCATCGGCGAACACAAAGAGGTAGCGGTAGGCAAAGAGGATCATGGTGACCAGCCGGGCTGGGACCTTCAAGCGGGTCAGGGCCTTCATGGACGCGTGGAAGGGGGTGGTGCCGAACATGGGGATAATGGTCAGGACCATGGCCAGGCCCTTGACAAAGACAATCGCCCCCCGCTCCAACCCGGGCCGCCAGCCGCCGGGGTGGGTGAGGGGCAGGATGATCAGGAATGGCGCCAAAAATATAATTACCGCTTTCAGACGCCTGAGGGTAAACCCCAGGGGGATGCGGCTCAACAGCAGCCAGGAAAAGGCCATTGCCAAGGCCAGGGCCGCGCCTGCCGGACCCCGCACCAGGGCTGTGGCTACCAAAAACGCGGTGAACACTCCAATCTTGACCCGGGGGTCCAGGGAATGGAGAGGGGATTGCAGATGGGCGAAGCGGTCAATTTCCGGATGCACGCCGTCCCCCCTTTTGTTTGACTTCTTTACGCAGGTTGAGGACCATGATCAGGGCAGTAAGCCCGAAAATTAAGGCCAGGCCCGCCAAAATGGCGCCCCAGGGGGTGGGTTCGCCTGGGGAAGCGGCCGACCCCGTGGCCCCCGGAGGGCTGGGGGGCGTCAGGACCGTGGCCGGGGGCAAAGGGTCGGTTTTAACCAACTCCGGGCCGCCGGGAATGACTACGTGAGTTTCCGCCCGGTGGCCCATGAGGTCTCCCACAATGATGCGGTAAGGCCCGGGAGAAAGGGAATAGAAGCGGAACGTCCCCTGGCGGTCGGTGCGGCCGGAAAAGGGCGGGCGGCCATCTCCCGGCCCGATGGTCACGGGAATCTCCTGAGCCGGGCTGCCGTCGGGAAAGAAGGCTTCGATTTTTAACACGCCCTCTTTTTCCAGAGCCGCGGCCACCAATAATTTGTGGGCCTGAGCGGGAGTTATTGACAATGAAAGAAACACGATGGAAAAAAGAAAGGTATGTCTCATTACGTCACCTTTGGGTTAAAAGGGGCAAATTAAGAGGTTAAGAGGTTAAGAGGTTAAAAGGTAAGATAATGATTTTCTTGTTAACCTTTTCTCCTTTTCCCCTCTTAACCTTTTAACCTTTTCGCCCTAATATTTCCGGCTTCACTTTCATCAGAAAGACCGCGGCCGCGGCGCAGATGGCGCCTTCCAGAAACATCAGCGGCAGGTGGGACAAGAGGGCCAACCGGGCCACGGCCCAGAATTCTTGCCCGGCGCTGTATAGCCACAGGGCCAGGATGACGCCGGACAACAGGATGGCCACCGCCCCGGCCAGAAACCCCATGACCGCTTCGGGACGGCGAAATCCCAAGCGGCCGCGTTGGGAAAAAATCCAGGACGAGATCAGGGCCGGAATCCCCATCATCAGCGCATTGGCCCCCAACGACAACAGCCCCCCATGCTGAAACAACAGGGCCTGCAGCAACAGGCCCACCAAAATGGCCGGGAACGCCGTCCACCCCAATACCATCCCCACCAACCCATTTAGAACCAGGTGCACACTGGTAGGCCCCAACGGCACATGAATCAATGAGGCTACGAAAAACCCGGAAGTCATCACCGCCACCCGGGGCAGGTCCTCCGCCGGGGCCTTCCGGAGCGTCAAACCGGTGACCACCGCGGCCCCGGCCCAACCCGCGGCCAATGACCCCAATGGCAACACCCCGTCGGCAATGTGCATAGAGGCTCCCTGGTTGTGCGGGGGAGGGGGGTTCCCACAGGCTGGAAGCCTGTGCTACTGGCGCCCGCCCTTACCCCCTCCCCCGCGCCCCCTCCCCCAATCCCTTAAGGGGAAAAATTGGCTTGCCTGGGAAGTCGGGGCCACAGGCCCCGACTTCCCAGGCCCTTAAAGGGTTGGGAGGGGGGCGTGGGGGGAGGGCAGGGACTTGAGTCCCTGGCCCTCCCCCCACATCTTCATTTCACTCCTCACTTCTGCAACGTCGCCGGCGCGGGTTCGGCGTAAAGCCACAGGCAGCCCCGTTTTTCCACGGGGTAGGATTTGCCTTCGTGAGTCTTTTTGCCGTCCTCGGCGCCCACCATGACTACCCACCAGCCGGGGCTGTCCAGGGTGAAGGTGAGGTATCCCTGGCCGTCGGTTTTGGTCACCCGGGTGAGGAGAGGTTCATTGTCCTCTCCCAGGCGGTCCTTAGGGAGTTTATCCTTGGGCACGTAAAAGCCGTTGAATTTCTCTATCTCCACTTTGGTGTTCTTCAAGGGTTTGCCCTTGAACAGGGCCTGAGCCTGGAAGACCGCGCCCGCGGGCCAGCCGTAGGGGCGGGTGAGGGGGACAATTTCCACTTCCAGGCCCACGGGCTTATCCCAGCCTTTCTGAGCCATGACGTGCCAGATTTGTTTGACATAGTCCTGCCAGAAGACCTTTTCTTCCGGGATGAAATATGGTTCGGCCTCCAGGCAGAGGTAGTAGTCCCCGGGGCCGGCGGGCTTGAATTCCAGCTCGTAAGCCTTGCGGGGTTGGTTGGTGGATTGATCGGTGAAGGCGATTTCTTTGGCCTTCACCGGTTCTTTTTTCCCCTGGGGGGTTTTGACGAAAAACTTGGGAGGCGCGGCGTCGTAAACGATCATTTCAAAGGGGTGGCCCCAGAAATACTTCCAGGTGACGGCTTCTCCGGGCTTGCCGTAGCAGCCCTCCACCTGGGGCCAGTAGGTGTGGAAATGGGCCGCCGCGGGTCCACAGATTAGCAAAAGGCTTAATCCACAGATTGCCCAGATGACACAGATAGATAAGCCAGATTCCGACAAAAATCGGCGCATTCTTCCCATTAGTCCTCCAGGGGGCCAATAAAAAAGCCACGACTCGCCGGCGCCTTCTGGTGCCCGTGCCTTCGTGGCTGATTTATGACCGAGCTAATTTTGACTTAGCCTACCGGAGTTCGTCCCCGGAATGACTTAAAACTTATGCCGGTTGTCGAGAAATGTCAAGGCAATTTTAGCGCAAAGGCGCAGACTGGAGACCGGAGACTGGGGACCGGGGACCGGAGATGTTTTTGACCTCGTCTGCTCCCGCCGGGAGAGCTTAAGCGGACTGGCGGCTAGTACGCGCCGCCAGGCGGGGTTCGCGGGTTATGGGTAGGTTGTAAGAGATTAATTCCATAGGACCCAGGCCATGGAGGAGAGCCAGTTTTTTCGCCCCGGCCAGTTCGCCTTCCGGCAGATTGGGGCCTTTAAGGGCTAGGGCCACACCTCCCGGCAACAGGATGGGGCCCGCCAGGGGGAGGAAAATTTCCAGGGCAAAGGCCGCCCGGGTAACCACGGCTGCGAACCGGGGACCCCACTGGCGGGCCAGGAGAGGAGTGAGGTGGACATTTTCCACCTTTACTCCTGACAGCTGAAGGCGGGAAATCATGTACTCCAGGAAGGCCGCCTTTTTTTGCCGGGCCTCCACCAGGGTGAGGGCCATCTCCGGCCGGGCCAGCTTCAGGGGCAGGCCGGGGAAGCCGGCGCCGCTGCCCAGGTCCGCCAGGGAGGGGATATCACCCAATAATGGCAAGACAGCCAGGGAATCCAGAAAGTGCTTGATGACGATGTCATGGTCTGTCTTGACGGCGGTGAGGTTGATCCGGGCGTTCCAGAGTTGGAGCTGGGCCAGGTATTCCCGAAATTGCTCCTGGGCCTGGGGGGAAAGCTCCAGCCCCAGGGCCGCAGCCCCTTCCTGGAGAAGGATGAGAGGATCCGCGGGAGGAAAAGGTGTTGCTTTTTCTATCTGGCGTCCCTTCATCTACGCTTCGCCTTCGTCCGTAACGGGGAGATATTCAAAGATGACGTTGAACCCCCACCGCCCCAACTTATTTTTAAACAGTATTCAATTTATTATAGCATTGGTTTCCAAGCCAAGTGGAATGCGATCTAAGAAATTTGCCCATAAAAAGGAAAATAGGTATATTTACCTATGGTGCAAAATTATCAGTCAACTAATATAATTTTGAAGGACGTTGTAATGATTCGCCAAAGTGCAACATCACTCTAAAAGCAGCTTTTCTTAAAGAATTTCATAGAATATTCACCGGAACCGCCGATGACTGCAAGGGCTGAGGGCTCTGGGAGCCAGCCGGTCTGGCTCCAACACCTAACGAAAACCGGAAACGCCACAACTCAGGAGGGAGAAAGAAATGCCAAGATTGCGTATTTTTTCCGGGATTTTCATGGCCATGGTTATCTTTGCCGGAACCGCGGCCCTGGCCCAAAAGGCCGCGGATATTCAACAACACCCTAACTGCAAATACTGCGGCATGGACCGGGAGAAATTCGCCCACAGCCGGATGCTCATCTCCTATGAAGACGGCACCGCCACCGGGACCTGCAGCATTCACTGCCTGGGGCTGGACCTGTCTCTGAGCATCGACAAGACCCCCAAGGCCATCCAGGTGGGAGACTTCAACACCAAGAACCTTACCGACGCCGAGAAAGCCTTCTGGGTTATCGGGGGAAAAAAGCCGGGGGTTATGACCAAGCGCGCCAAGTGGGCCTTTGAAAAGAAAGCCGACGCCGAGAGTTTCATCAAAGAAAACGAGGGGCAATTGGGCGTATTTGATGCGGCCATCAAGGCCACTTATGAGGACATGTACGAAGACACCAAAATGATCCGGGAAAGACGGGCTAAAAAGCGGATGATGAAACAAGAGCACAAGTAATACGGTTTTCAATTGTGCCTTTGCTCCGGAAAAGAACCAAAGCGGATATTTATAGACGCTCAAAGTTAAAAAAAAATCTCCCTCCCCCTGGAGGGGGGAGGGCTGGGGTGGGGGTGGCGAAATTATTCCAGTATGGTGGTGGCATATTTTCGCCACCCTCCCCCAAACCCCCTCCCCTCAAGGGAGGGGGTTTTCTCAGTAGGCCTCGGCCTAACCCCGTTCAAGAGGAATAGGACTTAGGGTTGATTAAAAACCGGAGCAAAGGCAATAATCGAATACGGTTTTCGGTAAGAATCCAAGGATTATCCATTTTTCGGGCGGAAGGAAATGATTCCCGGAGGCGTTATGGGTTATGGAAGGACGCGGCTTACGGCCATCTTGCTCATCGCGTCTTTATCCCTGGCCGCGGGGGATCAGCCGGTCAAGGTGGCCCCGGGGGACAAGTGTCCGGTGTGCGGCATGTTTGTGGCCAAATATCCCGACTTTGTGGCCCAGGTAATCTTTAAGGACGGGTCTTATGCGGTGTTTGACGGGGTAAAGGACATGATGAAATATTATTTCAATTTCCCCAAGTACAACCCCGCCAAAACCGCGTCCGACATCTCCCGGATTTGGGTCACCGATTACTATGCCCTGGAACTCATAGACGGAGTTGAAGCCTTTTACGTCATCGGCAGCAACGTTTACGGGCCCATGGGGCATGAGTTGATCCCTTTTAAGGATGAAGCCGGCGCCCAGGAGTTCCTGAAGGATCACCAGGGCAAATCCCAGGTCCGGTTTAACCGGATCACTCCGGAAATAGTGGCTGGTCTCGACTGAAAACCATGAGAAAATCCGATATCTTCCTGCGGTTCATCCTGGTCAACCTGGCCCTCATGGGGGTGATTTTCTTCCATGCCCGGGCAAAGACCGAAGCCCATCTTCCCCGGCTCCAGCAAGTGGGAAGGATGGTGGAGCAACTTCAACTCACCGACCTCTGCTTGACTACCGAAGCCTGGCATACCCGGAACCCCTCCCAGGCCGACTGGCACACTCCTTTTCAAACCCACCCCCTGGCGCTGGAGCATTTCCCCTCCGGGGCCATCGTCCGGCCTCCAGAGTCCATGAGAAAACCCCATGCGCCGGTGGATTGAAAAACAGAGATGCCTTCTGGACTTCACCCTTTCTTCCTTGCTGCGGCGGAAGGGAAAGAATATCGCCCTGGCGGTGGTGTACACCCTCATCGTCTTCACCCTGGCCTCGGTGATGATGTTCACCCAGGCCCTGAAAAAAGAGGCCTCCCTGATTCTCCGGGAAACCCCGGAAATCTTGGTTCAAAAACTGGCGGCCGGCAGACACGACCTCATCCCCCTGAGTTATGCTTCCCGGATCGGCCAGATTCGCGGGGTGGCCGAGGTCAAGGGGCGCCTCTGGGGCTATTATTTTGACCCGGTGATGGGGGCCAACTATACCGTAATGGTCTCGGAAGACCCTTCCCTGGACGAAGGGGAAATCCTGGTGGGCAAAGGCATCTCCCGGCTCCGCCAGGTGTATAAGAGCAACATCCTGTCATTTCGCGGCTGCGATGGGAACTATCTCGCCTTCAAGATTAAAGGGACTTTCGAGGCGGAATCGGAAATCATCGCCAGCGACCTGGTATTGTGTTCCGAAAGCGATTTCCGGCGCCTGTTCGGGACCCCCGGCGGCTACGCCACCGACTTGACCGTCAAGGTCAAAAACCGGAAAGAGATTCCCACCATCGCCGCCAAGATCCTGCAAATCCTGCCAGACACCCGGCCCATCAGGCGGGATGAGATTTTGCGCACCTATGACGCGGTCTTTGATTGGCGGGGAGGAATCCTCCTGGCGGTGCTGGCCGGCGCGGTCCTGGCCTTCATCATCTTCGCCTGGGACCGGGCCGCGGGCTTGAGCGCCGAGGAACGGCGGGAGATCGGCATCCTAAAGGCCATCGGCTGGGAAACCGCGGACGTCCTGCAGATGAAATTCTGGGAGGGCTTGACCATCTCCCTGTCCTCCTTCCTGTTGGGGATTCTGCTGGCTTACGGCCATGTTCATTTCTTTTCGGCGGGGCTATTTGAGCCGGTGCTCAAAGGCTGGTCGGTGCTTTACCCCAAGTTCAAGCTCGTCCCCTACGTTGACCCCTACCAGGTGGCCACCCTGTTCTTTTTCACGGTGATGCCGTACACCGTGGCCACCATCGTGCCCTCCTGGCGGGCCGCGACCATCGATCCCGACTCGGTGATGCGCTATTGAGGCTGTTCGTGATTGAACTCGTGGATATCAAAAAAGTCTTCAACGCCGGTAAACCCAATGAGCTCACCGCGGTGGACGGGGTGAACCTGGGCATCGAGGCCCGCCAGATTACGGTCTTGAAAGGGCCCAGCGGGTCGGGGAAGACCACCCTGCTCAGCCTGGTGGGATGCATGGCCCGGCCCACCGCGGGGCGGATCATCCTCCAGGGCCGGGAGATCACCAGCCTCCCGGAACGGTTTCTCACCGCCATGCGGCGCCGCTGCTTCGGCTTCATCTTCCAGCAGTTCAACCTGCTAAAAGGGATCAGTGTCCTGGAAAACGTCATGCTGCCGGCTTATCCCAATGGTGAGAACTATGGGGCGCTGCGGGAACGGGCCATGGGCCTTCTGGCCATGTTCAACCTGGGGGCAAAAGCGGAAGCCCGGGTGGAGTGGCTGTCCGGGGGCGAGGCCCAGCGGGTGGCCATCGCCCGGGCGCTGGTGAACAATCCCGGAGTGATCATCGCCGATGAGCCTACGGCCCACCTGGATTCCCGGCTGTCCCGAGAGTTTATGGCATATATGCAAAGTTTCAAGGCCGCGGGGAAAACCGTTATCATCGCCAGCCACGATCCCCTGGTCTATGAATCCCCGGCGGTGGACCGCATCGTGGACATGCGGGACGGAAGGCTCATCGCCCCCGGGGCCGCCGCTTAAGAGCCGTTGGTTCACCCCTAAAGGATGAAAAGATATTTGGGGGAAGGGCC